>ERZ1035027.682-NODE-682-length-18136-cov-15.888557_pt1 | contig 18136 bp, 16 predicted proteins | sample MGYA00520604_ERZ1035027 | MGnify/ENA primary metagenome ERZ1035027 (study PRJEB33766, sample SAMN09781743) | gut metagenome | biome: gut microbiome | host: Homo sapiens | place: Madagascar | study: EMG produced TPA metagenomics assembly of the PRJNA485056 data...
TACTTAGATCCTAAGGCAGACCTCACGTTCAAGAAGATATTCGGCAATCATCCTGATCGGTTGAGAAACCTCCTGTATGTCCTTCAGTCACCCAGCGAGGACGAGTTGATACACCTGCAACAGTATCTGCCGTCAGTAGAAGAACTGGAAATTTCCGCCTTTACAGATGCCGAGTTCCGTGCCTACGACAAATTCTGGGATTCCGTAAGTGTTGAAAGAACCCTCCTGGATGACAGATACCAGAAAGGCAGAGAAGAAGGCATGAACCAGCGCAGCCTTGAGATTGCCAGGAATATGCTGGCAAAGGGGATGGATGCATCGACAGTCTTGGAAATAACAGGATTGTCGATGGAAGAGATACAATAGCTGATAGCTAGAGGAGAGCCCTCAGGTCGGTGATGACGGACTGGGTGTAGGCTCTTATCTGAGATTCTGACAAATCGCTGATATGCTCGGGAGCGAGGGCGGCGATGTACTGGCGGGTCTCCATCTCTATCATCGTGGCGATAGGGAGGAGCTTGTGGGCTGTCTTGCCGATGGCTTCTATTGATAACTCGCCATCTGTTGCCTGCTGGAGGTTCTGGAGATGGGATGACAACTCCTGCTTGACGGTGCTGAGTATCTCGGCTTCTGCCTCCGGATCGCCTTCAGCAAAGGTCAGGAGGGCTGCAAAACGGGAATTCTTATTGGATTTTTTTGCAATATCCTCTGTTTCTAATGATGATTTCTCTGCTATATCCTCTGTTTCTAATGATGTTTTCTCTGCGATATCCTCTGCTTCTGATGCTGTATCCTCCAAACCGAGGATTTCTTTCAGCTTCTCTGTGCTGAACGGCTTGAAGAGGCAATCGTCGAAACCGGCTTCTTTCAATTCTCTGATGATGCTGGCATCGTGGGCGGTCATCGCTACTACCTTCATGTGGCTGTGGTTGATGTGCTGAATCATCCTGATGCCGTTCATCTCAGGCATTTCGATATCCATCATCATCAGCGCAGGATGCTCGTTGTGGAGCACGGTGAGCGCCTCGGCTACATGCAGACAGGCAAAGACTTGCCAACTGTCGCCTACCAGTTTCTTCAGCATCTCCTGAAGCAGACGGAGCTGCAACGGGTCGTCATCGAGCAGCAGTATCTTGTGATTTTCGAAATGGGGCTTGGCAGGGGCGAGGGGCTTCTGCTCTTCTGCCTCTTCTACTGCAGGAGCGGTGCCTAAGGCAAGCGGAATGGTGACGGTGAAGGTGCTGCCCTTGTCCTTGACGGATTCCAGACGCAGGGTGCCCTGAAGCAGATTGACCAGTTCCTGGGTGATGTTCAGTCCGAGACCGGTGCCCTCGATGCCCTGAGCACTCTTCAGACGGGTGAACGCCTGGAATACCTTCTGGCGCTCTTCGATGGTCATGCCCTTGCCGGTATCCCTTACCGAGAAGGTGAGGAGGTGCTGGGGACTGATGGCTGCCTGGATGGTGACGCTGCCCTTATCGGTATACTTGATGGCATTGCTCACCAGGTTGTTGAGTATCTGACGGATACGGAAGGCATCGGCACGGTAGTAGGTCTGCGGACTGCTGATGCCATCGAGCTCCAGATGCAGTTCCAATCCCTTCTCACGGCTCAGGATCTGCATCTCTCCGGCACACTGGCGGAACATGTCGGCAGGCGAGAAATCTACAGGGTTCAGCTTCATCAGTCCGTTTTCCAACTGGTGGTAATCGAGCAGGGCGGCAACGAGCCGGGAGAGATGGGTGGCAGAACCCTTGATGCTGTTGAGACAGGAGATGCCCTGCGGGTTGTCGACATAATCCTTCATCAGGTCGATGAAGCCCGAGATACTGGCAGCCGGCGCCTTGATGTCGTGGGTGATGGTGAGGAGCAGGCGTTCGCGCTGGTTCATGATGCGCCTGATTTCCTCGTTAGCCTCTTCGAGATTCTCGCGGTAGATGCGTTCCTTCTGCGTATCGCGGTAGATGTAATAGACGAGAATGACGGCGGCTGTGATGGCTACGATGGCAAGCAGACCTATCTGCCAGAGCAGATTCTGGCGCGCCTGCATCGCCTGGTTGATAGCCTGCTGCATCGCCTGACGTTCGCGCTGGTGGATATCGTTGAGCTGCTGGGAGGAGCGCAGGGCGAGGCGGGCATTGGTTATCTGCAGGTCTCTCACCTCGCGGTTGATAGCCTCGTGGTTATCGTGCGTAGACTGCTTCTCCTTGCGGTCAATCTGTTCCAGGATATTGGCTACGTTTCCGGCTAAGTTGACCGGGGTAGAGAGGGTATCGGTGACAGCCTGGTTGCTGTCGCGTCTGATGCTGAGCGTTTCGGCATGCTCCTTCTTGAAGGCATCGGCAAGGCGGCGGAAGAAGCCCTTGCGGGTTTTCATCACCTCTACGGTAGTGTTCTTTGCCACATGAGTCTTGGGTGCCTTGGAATGCACGACAACGGAATCTTCGCCACTGTTGAGGCTGTTCATCTTCTCGTGCAGATAGTTGTGGGATGACTTGCCCTGCATGGCGCGGGTAAGCTGCTGCAGATTGGTCTGTTCCTCCTTGAGCAGGTTGGACATGGTGCTGTCGGCTGCCTGTCGCTTTTCGATATAGTCGCGGGTTGCCTGGTTGATAGCGAGCACGGTTGTGGTGTTGCGATATACCAGCCCTATCGCCAGAATCAGTACGATGGCGACGATGATGTAACCCAAGGCTACCTTGAAAGGAACGTTTGTTTGCTGCATCTTCTTATCTTTTAATGTTTTGAGTCTTTTTGCTATTTGCGTGCAAAGTTAATCAAAAATGCGATATAAACCAACGAAAACAGGAGATAAATGCCAAAATCTGGTCATCTATCTCCTGTTTCATTGAAAGCGACGCGTAATTACTATTTTCTGAAGGTGGATTTACTCTGCTACGGTTGAATCCACTGTTGCAGCTGTAGTGTCTGTAGGAGTCTCTGCTGGAGTCTCAGCTGGTGTTGCTGTTGTGTCGGCTGGAGCTACTGTGTCTACTGGTTCTGAACCTGCAACGTTTACCATTCTGTTACCTGCAAATACATTGCTAACTGATACCATTGCTACTGCTGCGATAACTGCAAATACTAACTTTTTCATAATTCTTTTGTTTTTTAATTGTGAATATTATTGTTTATTAATTCTCTTGCTGAAACTCATTTGCGAGTTCGCTAAATAATATCACAATAGGCGTGCCAAAAATTGATAAATTTGGTTAAGTATCTGATAATCAGAAGAGATGGTGTTTTGTGCCAAAAACGGGATGTGGGGAAAGTGGGGAAAAGGTGTAGAAAAATTCCCCAATATAGTGTGGAATATATCGGGGAATGTTTTACTCCATGCCGTATTTCTTCATCTTGTTGTAGAGTGTCTTGCGGTCGATGGCAAGCAGTTGGGCAGCCTTGCTCTTGTTGCCGTGGGTGGCTCTCAGGGCAGCGGCGATGCTTTCCTGTTCCGACTGTTCGCTGTGCAGCTGCATATTGATTGGTCGGGCTGTGGAGGTCTGTGCCATCGTCTTCTCCAGTTCCTGGGCACCGATATACTTGCCACGGGTGAGCAGGGTGGCGCGCTTCATCACATTGTTCAGTTCGCGCAGGTTGCCCGGCCAGTCGTATGAGGCAATGATTTCGGAGGCTTTGGCATCCATTCCGAGCACATTCTTGCCCAATTCCTGGTTGGCGTGCTTGATAAAGAGGTTGGCAAAGAGGAAGATGTCGGCACCTCTGTCCTTGAGGGCAGGCATGTAGATGGTAAACTCGTTGATGCGGTGATAGAGGTCCTCTCTGAACTTGCCTTCGGCTACCGCCTGCGCCAGATTCTCGTTGGTGGCACAGATGAGTCGGATATCCACATCTATCTCCTGCGTACTGCCCAGCGGACGGATTTTTCTCTCCTGCAAGGCTCTGAGGAGCTGCACCTGTACTTCGTAGTTGAGGTTTCCCATCTCATCGAGGAAAACCGTTCCGCCGTTAGCTATCTCGAAGGCGCCCTTCTTATCCTGTTCGGCTCCGGTAAAGGCACCCTTCTTATATCCGAAGAATTCAGATGCTGCCACCTCCTTAGGAATGGCGCCGCAGTCGATGGCATAGAAAGGTTTGTCCTTGCGCAGACTCTGTTCGTGGATGCTGCGCGCCACATATTCCTTTCCGGTGCCGCTGGCTCCGAGAATGAGCACTGACATCGGGGTAGGGGCAACGAGCGAAACGAACTCGTAGAGCTGTTTGGAAGCCTCGCTTTCACCTTTTATATATCTAGGCACCTCCGCGCCCTGCTGCTCTTCTTGGGGCGCATCCTGCATGGCGGCAGATTCCGCACGCTGAGGGGCTGAAACCGCAGAAGCAGCCGACTGGATAGCCTCACGGATTTTCTCTAAGAGGATTTCGGGATGGAAGGGTTTAGCCACGTAATCGGTAGCACCCGATTTCATGGCACATACGGCATTCTGAACCTCTGCATAGCTAGTCATTACGATAAAAGGCAGGTGGGCATCGGTCTTTCTGATATGCTGGAGCAATACCAGTCCGTCGTGGTCGGGCAGGCGCAAGTCGGAAAGAACCAGATGGAATGCATCGCCGGCTCCCATCGCTTTGATGGCAGCGCCTACGGATGTTACCCTTTCCACATCGAATCCTTTCTTTTTGAGCCAAGTCTGTATCATTGTTCCGAATGCCAAATCGTCTTCAACAATCAATATCCTCTTCATGATGTTCTGTTTTATCCTCTTCTAAAATATCGTTATATATAACTTTGTGCAAAGGTACGGAAAAGTTGTATGGAAAGCTATTTAATTCACATTATTTAGCAATAAAACCGACTAAAATCCTACAAACCCTGTTCTATTATCTTATTTTTAGTGAAAAGAACAATTGTTTTCGGATAAAAGCATGCTAGTTGCTTTATTTTTTGTATCTTTGCATAAGATAAATAAGATTTAGAGTCATGAATCCGATAGTACAAACCATCATATTGTCAGCTTCGGCGGTGCGCATGTTGCCGCATATCGCTCTGTATCTGCTCCATAAGAAGGAGATAGATGCCGACCTGCTGAAGGTGCAGGACAGGAAGCCTACGGTGCTCAACCTGATTAAGGCATGCACCCGCGAAAAGAGTTTCCGCAATCTGTTTTATTACCGCATGGGCGAATACCGTTCGGTTTTCATCAGCTGGCTGTTGCCTCCCGAGCGCACGATGACCATCTGGTGCCCGCATATCGGGAAGGGTGCGCATCTGGAACACAGCTATGCCACCTATCTCAACGCAGAAAGTATAGGTGATGACTTCTACTGTCTGCAGATGGTGACGCTGGGCAACGGCAAGGGCGGCAGGCCTACCATCGGAAATGACGTGAAGATTTATACCGGCGCCACGGTATTCGGCGGCATCCATATCGGCAACCACGTGACGATAGGAGCCGGTGCCGTGGTATTCCAGGATATTCCCGACGGGGCTACCGTGGTAGGGAATCCGGGGAGAATCATTCAGAAATAATCAATTTAAAGATAGAGAATATGAACTATGCATTGATCATAGCCGGAGGTTCTGGCAATAGAATGGGACAGGACATCCCAAAGCAGTTTATGCATGTAGACAACTGTCCTATCATCATCCATACGATGATGGCTTTTCAGAAGCATCCTGATATTCAGGGTATTGCTGTGGTATGTCTGGCAGGTTGGGAAACGGTACTGCAGTCGTATGCCAACCAGTTCTGCATTACCAAGCTGAAATGGATATTCCCTGGTGGAAGCAATGGTCAGGAGTCGATTCACAATGGTATCTATGGCTTGAAAGAGGCGGGATGCGGTGATGACGACCTGGTGCTGGTGCATGATGCCGTGCGCCCACTCTTGTCGCAAGACATCATCTCATCCAATATCGCCATCTGCCAGAAGTATGGCTATGCCATTACGGGTATCAAATGTAGAGAGGCTATCCTGGAGAGCGAAGATGGTTTCACGACCAACACCAGTATTCCGCGCGACAAGCTGATCCGTACCCAGACACCCCAGACCTTCCGTTTGGGCAATCTGATAGCAGCCCACGAAGAGGCTAAGGAGAAGGGCATCACCAATTCGGTGGCATCCTGTACCCTGATGGCAGAACTGGGAGGCAGACAGATGCATATCGTGCCTGGTTCAGAGAAGAACATCAAGATAACCACCGTTGAGGATCTGGAGATACTGAAGGCACTGATGAAGGTTCAGCCTGAGGCTTGGTTAAAATAAACGTGTTATGATAGGAAATTCACCATATAAGGAAGATATTGCGCGCCTTTTCCGGGAAGGTTTGGAATTGGGGCGTCTGCATGGCAAGACCATTCTTGTGGCTGGTGCTACAGGATTGGTAGGAGGCTGTGTGGTTGATGTGCTGATGCAGAATCCTGCCCGGTGCTACAAGGTGATAGCAGCCGGAAGAAACAAGGAACGTGCCCGACAGAAGTTTGCTGCCTATTGGGAGGATGAATCTTTCTTCTTTGCAGAGATAGACGTTACCCAGCCTGTCATCAAGAGCATGGACAGGATGATAGGGGAACCGATCTATAATGAGTTGGCTGAGGGCGCTGATTACATCATCGATGCAGCCAGCAATGCGAGTCCTAACTTCTTTAGGCAGAACCCTGTAGAGGTGATGAAGGCAAACATCAACGGCGTATCCAACCTGCTGGAATATGGATTGAGTCACTGCATGCAGCGCATGGTTTATATCTCTTCGGGTGAAATCTATGGCGAGGGCGATGGCTCTGAATTTAGCGAGAAGAGCAGCGGCTATGTGGATTGTGCATCGGTGCGTGCCTGCTATCCATCTTCCAAACGTGCTGCCGAAACGCTCTGCATGGCATACGGAGCAGAGTATGATGCCGATGTGGTGATAGCCAGACTGAGTCATACCTACGGTCCGGGCTTTACGGAGAGTGACAATAGGGTGTATGCCCAGTTTATCCGCAATGTTCTGAAGGGTGAGGATATCGTCCTGAAGAGTAAGGGTGAGGCTTTCCGCTCCTGGCTTTATGTGGTAGATGCCGCCCATGCCATCTTGCGCCTCCTGCTGGATGGCGAGAGGGCAAATGCCTATAATGTAGCTCATTCAGAATCGAATATCTCCATCTGCCAACTGGCAGAGCTGATAGCCCGGAAAGCGGATAGAAAGGTGGTGTTTGATATTCCAGAGGCGGATGCGCAGCAGGGCAATACCACGCCTATCACCAAGGCAACCTTCAGTACGGATAAACTCAAGGCTTTAGGCTGGAAACCGCTCTTTGATGTAGAAGAAGGTTTCGGACATACCTTGCAGGAAGTGAGGGAAGGCTAAAGCTTTCTTTTAATCTCATCCCATGTTTCCCGCTTTTCCATGTTCAGATAGTAGCGAAGGTGTTTCTCTACTCTCTGTTCTACGGGTGGAAACTTCATATAGTTGCCAAAGAAGTGGCGCAGATAGGTATCAGCCTGCTCCGGCAGCAAGACGGTGGTATCCTCGAACGGGAATTCCTTGCCCTTGCCGAGCCATTCCTTCGGGAAAATCTCCTTATAGTGGTAGGAGCCTGTATTCACCAGTACGTTCTTCGCCTTATCGAAGTCATACCGGTGACTCATCTCGTCCATCTGCTGGATGAGGCGGTGGCGCATCTTGCTGCGGCAGAAGAAGGCGATCGTCTTGATGGCAAAGCGGCCCCAAGTTTCCTTGTGCAGGAGCAGGGAGATGTACTCAAAGAAAGTATTGTGGGTGGTTACGGCATTCAGACGGTTGATGGTCTTAGAGTATTTGCGATACAGCGCCTTTGCCGTTTCCAGGTCATCGTCGGTGGCATCAAGAGGGAAGATATCTACGTAAAGACCGATGATGCAGGGACGCTCCTTCTCCTCGATAAGGGTGGTTTCTCGGTTCACGAGTTTGGAGAAATACAGAGGGTATGACTCGTTGTTGTAGGGAGTTACTACCTCGTATTTGCCAAAGTCTTCATGCTTGGCGATTTCGAGCAGACGGTCGTAGTCGGGGCGTGGCATCAGTACGTCGATGTCATCGTCCCAGGGAATCATTCCGTGGTGACGGGCGGCTCCGATAGCGGTGCCGGCACAACAGTAATATCTGAGGTGATACTTGTTGCAGATTTCGATGAAAGCCTTCAATATATCGAGTATTGTGGCGTTCCATTCCTTCTTGATGTTCTTAATATCCATACTTTTTTCTGTTTTACGGCTGCAAAAGTAAGCAAAAAGTTTTGAACTTCAAACTATTTATGCTACTTTTGCATTCTAAAAAGTAAAAACAAGTAATATTCCATATTTATCAGATAGAAACGATGGCAGAATCATTAAAGGAAAAAACCGCCAAGGGATTGTTCTGGGGAGCGATGAACAGTGGCTCTACCCAGGTACTCAATATCCTCTTTGGCATCTTCTTGGCGCGTTTGTTGTCGCCAGCCGATTATGGTATCATCGGCATCCTCACCATATTCACCCTGATAGCGGGCAATCTGCAGAGTAGCGGGTTTACCCAGGCACTGGTGAATATCAGGAAACCCACCGACAACGATTATAACTCGGTGTTCTGGTTTAATGTCCTGGTGAGTCTTACCATGTATGTGGTGCTCTTTTTCTGTGCGCCGCTGATAGCAGATTTCTTCCATCAGCCTTGTCTCACCTCCCTGTCGCGCTTCGTGTTCCTGAGTTTCTTCATCTCTTCGTTTGGAATCGCCCAGAACGGATATATGATGAAGAACATGATGAACAAGGAGATTACCATCGTTAATTTCATGGCTCTGATCAGTTCGAATGTCGTGGGACTGGTACTGGCATTCAACGGCATGGCTTACTGGAGTCTTGCCTGGCAGCAGGTTATCTTTATCCTCGTGCTGAATATCGGAAGATATTATTATACGGGATGGCGCCCGAATTTTCATATCGATTTCGGACCGGTAAGGAAGATGTTCGGATTCAGCGTGAAACTCCTGGTTACCAACATCATCAATACGGTGAGCAACAATGTATTGACCTTTGTCTTCGGCAGGTTCTATCCGATTAATGATGTGGGTAACTATAGTCAGGCATACAACTGGGACACCAAGGCTAATTCGTTTGTTGCCAATACGGTGGGACAGATAGCTCAGCCCGTCTTGGCTTCTATCCAGGACGATAAGAACCGCGAGTTGCTGGTGTTCAGAAAGATGCTCCGTTTCACGGCATTCCTTTCTTTCCCTTTGATGTTCGGCTTGACTTTGGTATCACGCGAATTCATCCTGATTACGATTCATGAGAAATGGATTGCCAGTGTGCCGCTGTTGCAGATTCTCTGTGTGAGCGGTGCCTTTATGCCGATTTATACGCTCTATCAGAACCTTGCCATCAGCAAGGGGCGTTCTGATGTATATATGTGGTGCAACATCGGTCAGGTAGTGGGTTTGCTCGCCTTGGTGTTGTTCTGTCATCAATATGGCATCCAGACCATGGTGATAGCCTATACCTTATTTATAATAGTCTGGCTTTTGGTCTGGCAGTGGATGCTGAAGCGTGTTGCCGGATTGCGGTTCCTGGATGTGGCAAAGGATATACTGCCATTCATGCTCTGTGCGGCAGCCACGATGGTAGTTACCTATTTCATGACCCGCAGCCTGCAGAACATCTATCTCTTGCTGCTGGTTCGTCTGCTGGTTTCAGCCACCATCTACTTCTGTATCATGAAACTGCTGAAGGTGCAGATATTAGAAGAGTGTATAGCCTTCTGTAAGCGAGGTAAATAAGATTCACCTTCTTGACAGGTACGCCTTTTTTGATGAGCTTGATGATAAGGCGGATGAGGCAGCTCTTAGGCTTGTAGTCGAGCGCCTGATCCACCTTTTCGAAGGCTACCTGTGCGTTTGCTGCCCAGCGGTAGGCATTGACGATGCCTATCTCTGTGGCTCTGAGATACTGATGTTCCTTATCATTCTGCTCGAAAAAATCGATGAGTCGGCGGGTTGACTTGAAGTATGACAGGAGGTTCTTTTCAGAGATGTTGTGATTGTAGGAATTCTCGTTGTCGGTACGGTAATAATATACCGTATCATCGATGTTCACCTTTTTGCCGTAGAACATGAACTGGGCATTCCAGAAAAGATCTTCTGCATAGTTGATGCCCTCTTCAAAGAATATCCTGTGCTCCATGATGAGCGAACGCTTATAGATTCTGCCCCACAGACGATTGGTGATGATGTTCTGGCAAACGAGCAGTTTGAGCAGTTTCTCATCAGAAACTTCAAAAGGTTTCTGGAGTATTCCTGCTTTTCCTTCGCACCATTCCCGGTAGCCGCCATCAATCAGATCGGCATGGGTGCTTTCGGCTTTTGTGGTCAGTTTTTCTACTGCATCTTTCGGCAGCATATCGTCGCTATCGGCAAATAAAAGATAATCGCCTGTAGCCGCCATCAATGCCGTCTGTCTTGCGGCACCCACGCCCCGGTTTCTGTCGTGGTGGATGATGCGTACCTGTGGTGCTCTTTCTGGATATTCTTTCAGGAGCGCTTGCAGAATGCCGATGCTTTTATCGGGGGTACAGTCATCTACAAAGATGTATTCGATAGACGCATACGACTGCTCGAACAGTGAACGGGCGCACTGTTCGATATATTTTTCTACCCCATAGATAGGAGTTAAGATACTTATTTTCAGCATGATGGTTTTAATCTAAGATACTTTTTTATCTTGTCGGGTTCTCTTTTTTTTATCTTGTGAGATACTCGAATATCAGCGTGCTGTTATCGAAGAACAGGAAGATGGTGATAACTGCGAGTGTTCCACGAAGATAAGGCAGATATTTCTCCTTACAGTTTCTGATGATATATCCGATACAGATCGGAATGATGAACGCCCAGTGGGCAGCCATGATATAAACCTCGTTCAGTCCGAATCCCATGACCAGATGAATGAAGGCATCGCATGCCACCCATGAGGCAGTGAGCCAGAGAAAGGCCGATCTTCTTCCCATCCAAAAGCCCATACACAGCAGAATCACGATGATACTCTCTATGATATAAGGAACGGGTGTCTGGTATTTCACGAATATCGGGCGGTGGCTGTGGATATCTTCCAGAAGATGTTCTCTGTGCAGGATAAGCGATTCGCCAAAAACGTTTTCAACCAATGATTCTGAACGGGAGATAGACATATCTGCCCATGAAAGCATGCCTCGTTTCTGGATATTCTTGCCAGCGATGGCTTTATCGTGTTTTTGCTTCTGTTCCATCTTTGCCCTAAAAGTACTATCTTTAGCAGCTTTCTGAGCCACGAGTCGTTCTCCTTCCAGGCGGTTCGGAATAATGAATGCCTTATTCTGGTAGATGCCAGCAGCACCTATCAGAAGGGTAGGCATGATGATGCCCAATGCCAGATATTTCGGGCGGAAGAGTTTTTTGCCATTGGTAAAGAGGGCGGCAAGGAAGGTCTTGGCGCCATTGCTCAGCGTGATGCCTGCCGTGAAGAAAAAGAGCAGGGCTGTTTGCCACCAAGGCATGCTGCGGTGTTCCTGCTGCTGTTTGCCTGCCAGATAAAGTGTCATCGACAGGAAGAAAAGCGACATGCCGAAATGGTCATCTACAAAGGTGACGAGCAGCACGTAGGCAAAGGAAAAAAGCATCGCTGTGAGCACATTGCTGTCTATAGCCTTCAGCTGCATCACCTCTCTGAAGATTCTTCTGAAGAAGAGGGTGGAGTAGGTGGAGAAGAATGTCATCATCACCGCCACGATGATAGTTGCCCAGTTGCGGGAGGTGAGTTCTATCAGCCAGCCGTTCAGTAGCGAGAAAGGATAGAGGAAGAAAGGGAGCATGGGATGGCGATACTCCGTGTAATACACCTTCCACTTCGAGAGGGTAAGGTAGGTGTAAGGGTCGAAACCTGAAATCTGAAAGTTCTTGGTGAAGAGCGTCCAGAATCCTGCTTTCGGTTTGCCGAAATCATCAAAATGATAGGTTATCATCAGCACATTGAAGGCGATGATAACGATGAGTGTAATCAAGGCAAAGAGCCTTTCTTCTTTTTTAATTCTAAATATATTGTTCATTCTCTGATTATTTTTTTGCTGGGCTGATGCATGCCGCATCTCCTTCTTAGCGCTGCAAAAGTAATTGTTTTTTCTGAATATTCAAAAAGAAAGGCTCTATTTTGTGTCTTTTTTCTGATAAAAACGGAGTTTTATTTTGTATTCTCTTTTATTTGGTGTATCTTTGTCGCAATGATGATGAAAAAGTCATCAGGACGGACAGTTGGATAATAAAGATAAATAATGACAATGAAACATGCTTTTTTGATAATGGCTCATGGCAGTTTACCGCTTCTGAGGGTATTGCTGTCGATGCTCGATGATGAGCGTAATGATATATTTCTGCATATCGACCGGAAATCGGATATGCTGGATGGTATGGGGCAGCTGGTTCTTTCCAAGGCTCGCCTCTTTGTTTTGGAACAGAGGGTGGATGTGCGTTGGGGAAATCTGAGCCAGATTAAGGCGGAGTATGTGCTTTTCGAAGAGGCTTTGAAGCATGGACCTTATGCCTACTATCATCTGCTGAGTGGTCAGGATTTACCTATCAAATCGCAGGATTACATCCATCAGTTCTTCGATGAGCACCAGGGTAAGGAGTTTGTGGGCATCAATCATGGTGAGGAATTTGAATGGGATTGCCGCCGGAAGATGATGCGTTATTGGCTATTTACCAGTCTTACCCGCTCGAAGTATGGGGCTTTGAATGCCATTACCAGGCGACTGAATAAATATCTTTCGATGCTGCTCATGCCGTTCCTGCATCGCCAGAAGATGGATTTTGCCAAGGGTGCCAACTGGGTGAGCATCACGCAGGCATGCGTGGAGTATGTGGTGAGCCAGAAGCCGTTTGTATTGAAAAGATTCAATTATACTTTCTGCCCTGATGAGTTCTTCCTGCAGACCCTGGTATGGAATCAGCCCGATTTCCGGGCCGCCTTGTACTCAGAAAAAGATGAATATGAGGGCTGCATGCGACTCATCGACTGGAAACGGGGCAATCCGTACGTCTGGACTTTGGCAGACAAAGAGGAGCTGGAACAAAGCAACCGCCTCTTTGCCCGTAAGTTTGATATGAAGCATGAGGATATCATCCGCTGGATCAAGGCTTCTTGCTAATATTTATCCTAGCATGTAGCCTGCCAGCAGATATCCGTTGCTTATCCACAGATAGAGGGTGATGGCGAGCATCAATCCTCTGAAGGCCCATTTCAGGCTCTTTCCTTTTGCCTTGAGCGCCAGGAAGGCGATGGCGATAGGAAGGGCATACATATAGTGGGCAGTCATGATATATACCTCGTTGATACCGAAGCCCAAACCGATATGGAGGGCAGCATCCATCAGGAAGAATGTCAGGGTGAGCCAGAGAAACTTTGATTTTCTTCCGGCAAGGATGCCAAGTAAGAAAAGTACAACGATGCATGCCTCTACCACATAATTGACCGCAGACTGGTATTTCACGATAACCGGACGGTTGCGCAATACATCGCCCAGAAGGTTCTGCTGGTGCAGCATGATGCTTTCACCGAAGAAATTCTCGATCAGAGTTTGCGAGCGGGAGGTCGTCTTGTCGGTCCAGTTCATGAATTCGCCCTTGGCGATAGGCTTGCCCGTGTTCTTGTTCCATATCTGTTTATGGTCACGAACATATTTGGCATGCGCTTTATCCTTGATGATTTTCTTGACGGCAGCTTCTACCTTTGCCGAGTCTTTCACGCCAGTGCTGTCGCGGTATTGCTGGTAAATCTTGGCTGTGGCTTCCTTGTTTTTCTTCATCTTAGCCTCGTGTCTTGCCATCTCCTTAGGCCATACGAAGGTGTGGTATTCCCATCTGGCGAAAGCCCACATGAGTGCGGCAGGAAGGATGACTCCTATCAGGAAGTATTTGATGCTGAAGAACTTTCTGCCATTGGTGAAAAGGGCGGCAAGGTAGGTCTTCAGACCATTGTTGAGCGATACGCCCGCTGTAAATACAAAGAGCAGGATAGTCTGCCAGATGGTAAGCTGTCTGCCTTTCTTCATGCATACGCCTGTGATATACAGGGTGCAGAGGAGTATGATCATCGACATGATGAAATGGTCGGGTACCATTGCTGAAACCATCACATAGGCAAAAGAGAAATAGAAGGCAGAGAGCAGATTGGCATCAAAGCGCTCTGTACCAATCACTTCTCTGAATATACGGTAAAGAAAAATGAAGGAATAGAAGGCGCAGAACACCAGGATAGCTCCCACGACAAACTGAACGCAGTTGATGCCGGTAAGCATCATCAATCCTTGATTTATCTGATTCGGGATATACATGAAGAACGCCAGCAGCGGGTGGCGGTATACGTTATATTCTGTGTCCCAGTGAGATACGATGCTATAGGTAAGCGGGTCGAAACCTGCCACATGGAAGGTCTTGACAAAGAGTTTGTGATAATTCTCTGTAATCTGCGAGAACTGGCTGTGGTATTTGATGACAGTCAGGGCATTGAGGGCACATGCTATGATGAGTGCGACGAGTGCTGAAACTCTTTCTTCTTTCTTGATTTTAAAAATATCGAATATCTTTTTCATATCTTTTTTTTATCGTGTTTTGGGAATCCCCTTATTTCTTCAGGAAGAACCTTACCAGGAGGAAGTTTACCGGGATGCAGATGCAGAGAGTGGGTATCATAGCCAGCTGTTTGGCTAGACCCAAGCCTACGAAGAGGTTGAGGCAGAGGGTCTGCATCGAGTAGTTGACGATGTGGGAGAGGGTGAATCCTGCTCCGCGCTTGGCGTTCGCCTTTACCTTGAAGGTATAGCGGGTGCTGGCGATGAAATTGAAGATGAAACTCACGATGTAGGCGATGGTGTTGGCTGTGGTAGCCAGGCTGTGGTCGCCCATGTTGGGGATGAAATGGGTCAGTGCCGGCATCATAGCCAGGTAGATGACATATTGCAGTACCGTAGCCAGTCCGCCTACGATTCCGAATCTGATAACTTCGCCCAGCTTCTCTCGCTTGGCATCATCTATATTATTTATCTTGTTCTTGATATTCATGTTGCAAAAGTACTTCAAAATCTCCAAATTACCAAATATATCGTGGTATTATTTATCTCAGCATCTTTCCTTTTCCGAAGAGATAAGCCAGATGGGTCTTCTCCATCATCTTGGCGATGCCGATGCTTCCGGCTATAGCGATGAAAATGGTAACGAGGGCAAAACAGATTTCGCTCCTGTCCCAGCTAAAAAGGGGATGATAGAACTTGGCTGCCATCGTAAAGATAGGGTGGAAGAGGTAGATGGGCAGCGTGTTGCGGCCTATATATAATAAGGTGTCTTCTGTCTTTCGGACGCAGGCATTATCCTGTAGGCGTTTGATGAGGCTGTGTATCCACATCAGGGATGAAATGCAGCACCAGCAGGAGAAGACGATGGCGAGCGTGCCCCAGTCGTACCATTCTTCCAAGCCCAGCAAGTTGATCCAGAGAAGCAGGGCAACCGGTGAAGGACGGAAAATTCTGTCAAAGCCGATATGGCATTGTCTGAGTACCGCTCCGATGAAATAATAGGTGGCGGCACTGGGCGAAAGAGCGGGTGTCTTGGACAGGAGCAGGAGTAGGGTGGCGAAGATGAAGAGGCTTGTGGTGGTGCTCATCGTCGTTTTTCCCTGTCTGAGGGTTCCCCAGGTTGCTCCCTTGAAACTGACGTAATAGAGAATGCCGCAGATAATCATGGTCTGGATGAACCAATAGGGACCGATGGACGTAACGAGTATCTTCTCGCAAATCTGAGAGAGTGACAGTTCCGTGATGCCATCTCTCACCGGCATGAAATAGGAGAGGACAGAGAATCCTGTCACCATGATGACGTAAGGCAAAGCGAGACACATCAGGTACCTTCCCATCTCCTTTGGGCTTTTCTCGATATTCACGAGATAGCCCGTGATGATGAGGAAGGTAGGCATCATGAACGAGAGAATGCCTGCCTTGAGCTGGGGGTATGCGTTGCCGAAGCTCACGATATGAATCAATATCATGAGAATAATGAGTATGGCTCTTATCCAGTCGATGTCTGTATTCCTTTGTTTCATAATGAATATATTCAAAATCTTTACTTGTTGATGTTACAATTGGTGGCAAATATACATAAAATATTCTTTTCCTCAAAATCTTTTTGCCTAAAATTCCCCCAGATTCTCAAAATCTTGTCTGTGTAAGTCTTAAAGAACTGTACGGCACGGGCTGAAAGCTCAAAAGCTCTTAGCCCAGGGGGATAATAGCAATCTACAAGGTATTCTATAGCCAAATCGAAGGAAAATTGCTCGATTTGGCTATAGTATAACCTATTCTTTAGCCAAATCGAGTTAAAATTCATCGATTTGGCTATAGAATCCTTGTTTTTCTCAGATATGCGCATTCGTAATCGTATGGCAGATTTCGTGGCAGAAACAGGGATAAAAAGTGGCATTATCCCAACGATGATTACTACTTTTGGCGTGCGCCTTACACAGTATGCAACCTTGGCTCAAGTACAAATTACAATGGACGACCTGTTCGTATAAACAAATGGTGCAGTGTCGTAAGTCCGTAATACAGGTTCGCAAGTCCGCTAGGCATTGTTTGCCTTGACTTTTGGATAAAAGCTGTATTCTTGGAGGCGTATATAAACACCCAAAAAGATACATAATCTTTACAATTCTATCTTTCGAAAGAATGCGGAAGATTAAATCAAAACAGGCTAATAAATGTTACATATAGGGACAGCATAACGAACATGCTGCCCCTTTTTTCTTATTGTTGGCATTACGCAAAATGGACTTTCGGGAGGCTCTGAGAGACGGAAAAGAGTGACTATCCGGCTACAAATGCTGCTCCGGATGACAGGAAGCCTAAATTGCTAATTTTTGTAAAACACCAGAGAGAAGCGACATTTTTATCGAAAAAATCCCTTTTAGTTGTCGCATTCCCCCACCAATGCGACACCTAAATGATAGGAATGCGACACCTAGGCATGGGAATGCGACACCTTATTTCAATTATTTTTTGTATATTTGCAGCATGATTGCTAGATTGGAGCCATGCCGGTTTGCTGTCCGACATACCTGTTCATCATACAGACAAGCCTCTTATGTTTCCAGGAATCATCTTCGCTCTGATGATCCAATGGACATGATAGCGAAGCCTATCCCATCATAGAGGAAAACTCCTGATCTTTGCGATAAACTGGCAAGCAGATATATAAGACAAAATATTAACATTAATCATTTAACAACAAAACGTGTATGAAAAAGAAACAATTACACAAATCGAATTGGCTCGTCACGATGCTGCTGCTCGTGATGGCTATCCTCATGCCTTATGGGGGGGCATGGGCACAAACACCTTCCAAGCCTTCCATTGGTGATGGCTCAGTAGGCAATCCTTATAAGATATCCTCTGCTGCAGAACTGGCGTGGTTCCGCAATCAGGTGAATAGCGGTAATAATAGTATTTCAGCCGAGCTGACTGAGAATATCGACTTGGTAGAGTTCTGCCATGCGAAGGATGGTACCAAGTATACAGAAGAGCTCAGCTGGACTCCTATCGGTAACGATGATAATATGTATCGAGGTACATTCGATGGCAACGGAAAGACCATCAGTAATCTCTACATCAATGCCACCTCCTTTGGTACCGGTTTCTTCGGCAGCGCTATTTATGGCAGCCTCAAGAACATCACTTTCGATAATGCGAAGGTGAAGAACACTGATAAATCTTATACTGGAATTTTGGCAGGAGACGCTAGTTCTTGTATGATTGAAAATATCAAGACCTCAGAAAACTGTTCGGTAGAAGGAAATCGTTACGTTGGCGGAATAGTAGGAAGTGCAAGCGGCGACATTAGAAACTGCAGCAACTGCGAAAACCGTGCAAGGGTGAATGGTGCAAATTTTGTAGGAGGTATTGTAGGTTACTATTACAGTTCCGACAAATCCATCACTTCATGCGCCAATTATGGTGACGTAACAGGCTCGGGAGAGAGAGTTGGCGGCATTGCTGGATATTTTAACTTAGGAACCATTCAGAATTGTGCCAACTATGGTGATATAACGGGAACTTTCAGTTTTGGAAAGTACGTATTTTCTATAAGTGATTGAGAATGAGATAAGTTTTTAT
>ERZ1035027.685-NODE-685-length-18113-cov-7.733248_pt1 | contig 18113 bp, 13 predicted proteins | sample MGYA00520604_ERZ1035027 | MGnify/ENA primary metagenome ERZ1035027 (study PRJEB33766, sample SAMN09781743) | gut metagenome | biome: gut microbiome | host: Homo sapiens | place: Madagascar | study: EMG produced TPA metagenomics assembly of the PRJNA485056 data set...
CGGAAGACCCGTTTTATTTGATGGGTCTTCCATTTTTGCGATTATTTTCTTTTGTTCTTCTTTAGAATATAATAAAGTTTTGCTCATGTGTTTCACCTCCGCAAATCATTATAAATATCGGCTATAATAATATAAATATAACGTAAAATCTTTTGATTTTCAATTTTATTCAAAAGTTCCATAATTTCCTTTTTGTAATCCATATGCTTCTCCTCCCAATTCATACATATCATTATATATGAGGGTTCAGTCAAAAAAATACCACCGAACTCTTGTTTGTATTATACTTTTTGTGTTATGTGATAAAACGGGATAAAGCTGGAAAATAAAAAATCCCAGGGAATTGCCCCTGGGACAGTCTTAAACTTTTTCGATATATTTTGCAGATACAAATCCGAAATACTTTCCGGCAATACGGATGTAGTACCAGGGATTCCCGTCTTTGACTTTAACTGTATCGCAAACATCAACAAGATTTCCTTTTGCAAGCATAGGATAACTTTTAAGCTTTGCGTTTTCTGTTCCTGCCCAAGTGCGAACATTAAGGGAATTGGCAGTAACCTTGCCGACAAACTTAGGTATTTTAGATAATTTGGATTTTACTGTTGTAGCCGTTGTATTATTCGAATTATCTGTAGATGTATCGGCTACAATACTCCAATCCGGTGTACAGAATTTTGTTCCCGGCAATTTGCTGTTTAAATAACTTTTTGCACATACCCCACCACCATTTGCGATTATACCGGATGCACCAGAAGTATTTCCCTCAATGGTATAGAATTTGTCACCATTTACAGCTGTTACAATGCCGGTGTGGGTAAATCTTCCACCATGGTAAAAGATTACAATATCACCAACTTTCGGATTGGCGTTCTTTACAAAAAGATTCCCCAATGTTGGACAATATACATAAGGCCAGTGCTTCAAGAGTTTCTTTGCTTTATCTTGTCCAAATGCTTTCATGAAACACCATGACACAAAACATGCACACCAAGGCTGTCCCTGATAGGACGGCTTTACATCACACCAATACTTCGTGTAGTTCCTGCTTCCAGCATTGGCAGTCTTGCTATCAAGCTGACTATTGCTCTTCTTTTCAAGGTATCCGATCTCTGTATTTGCGACAGACAATAATTTGTTAATCGCTTCTTTTTTTGTCATTTCACTTACATCCCCTTTCGTTTGTGTATCGCTATAATCCTTGTAAAAGACATCCATATCAACATTACCATCAATTCCCGGGACTTTTCCTTTACTGGAATACTGCCAGCCAATTCCCTGCGCTGGTCTAAGACGTTCAACGACTTTTCCATTATCAGTTGCCGGATACCTTGCAATCCAGCAATCATAATCCCTCATTGCTGGTGTGAACAAATTATTGAACCAATCTACGTTACTGTAAATTCCCACCCTGTATCCGGCAGAATGGATTTTGCGTAAAAACGCTAAAGTAATTGCTTCAAGTTTGGACTTGCTAAATTTCCTTTGTGTTTCCCATTCCAGATCATAAAAGATAGGAAAATCAAGTTTTCGTCCTTTTAATACCATCAAAGTTTCATTGGCTTCTTTTTCGGCTTCTGCGACAGTGGTTGCATAACTTAGCTTATAACCACCAACCAAAATGCCATTATCTATGCACCCTTTATAATTGTGTTCAAAACTAGCGTCAATTCCTGTGCGCTGATGAATCCGCAATATTGCGAATTTTGCACCGGACTGTTTCACTTTCTTCCAGTCTGGTTTCTTTTGATAGCTTGATACATCAATTCCCTTTATTTCCATGTTAGATACCTCTTTTCTTGTTGATTTGCATCAACTTTTGTTTTCTGTTTTTGAGCATAACAACGGCTCCGGAGTGTTCCCCGGAGTAAAAAATCTTGAATTTATAGCTATGCGATATATCTATTGTACGATGCTTTTACATTATTCTGGCTGATATAGCAATATATCTGTGTGGTTTTCAAATCAGCATGACCCAAAATAGCAGCCACATCTTGTATGTTTGCTCCCCGGTCTAACAGATTGGTTGCCAGCGTCCTCCTGTACCTGTGGGGATGTACGTTTGTAACTCTGGCACGCTCCCCTAATTGTTTTAATGCCCTCTCTATCCCTGCTTTTGATAAGCGCTTATACGGTGCTCTCAAACTCGCAAATAGGCATGGATCCGTATCCGTCCGTGTGACCAGATAATCTTGCAGATGCATAAGTGCTACAGGGGTCAAGTAGATTTTCCTTTCTTTGTTTCCTTTTCCTAAAACTACTGCATCTTGTGCCTGGAAATTAATATCATTCCGGTTAAGCCTTACTACTTCGGATACCCTGCATCCGGAAGCATACAGAAAATCTATCAGTGCAAGATCCCTGATAGATGTACATGCCTGTTTCAGGCGTTCCATTTCAGGGGCAGAGTACGGCTTTTTCACAGTTTTTGTATATTTAATCTGAGATAATGCAGCACATGGATTTCTCGCAATCAATTCTTCTGCTGATAGCCACGAAAAGAAGCTGCTAAAACACCTCCGAATACCATCCAGTGTGCGGTTGCTCACTTTTCTGTGTTCCTTATAGGCTGCTAAATAATATCTAAGATCATATGTTGTAATCTCGTGCAAAGGCTTGCATATGGTATGCATCATCATATAACAGATATCACGATACCGCTTAATAGTGGATTCTGCCTTACCCTCTATCCGTTTTGTAGCGACGTATCTTGCCAGCATTGCATCTGGCGTATTGTCTGTTACAGCTATTTCCGTGTGTCTTTCTTGCACCTCATAGTTGCCTAGCTGGATGCAGAGTGCATCCTGTACAGCCTGTAGTTGCTGGCTGTCTAGCAATGGCTGTACTGCCTGTAGCACATTATTGATTATTGTATCTCTTATATCCATAAAGACCACCTCCCACAATCATTGTAAATTGTAAAAAGTGGCCTGTGAATTAACAAAACACGAATTTGCATCCGCAATGGAATCTGATAAATAGTGTCAGTGGATCTAATGCTGCAGGTGATACATTACAGCTGACATCTTCACAAGACGGATGGTGCGCTGTTAGCGGTTTTAAATATTGGGACATAGCGATAATTTACGTAAATAACATCAGTTTGATTCTTGAACAGAATGTCGGTGATAGTGACGCAAAAACGTCTTTTACACACATCTTTCCTGTTAAAAAGAATGATACAGTTAAAATTGTTTATCCTGTAAACCCTCAACAGAGAGAATTTACAATTAGATTGTATTCATAATAAATAATAGCGTCAGTGGCTATCAATTGATGATTATGAAATCTTAATTGTCAATGTCCAAAAGCAATTTGGGTGCGTTGTGCCAAAATAAAACGCAGCATCAGAATTGTTTGTTTCAATCCCAATCCCCAATTTACTTTTTGCGATATTCCAGCCGAAACGTGGTTTATCAGCACCACCAAATATAGTAATGTCTGTGATTTCAATGTTGTATGAATTTGCATTTGGGATTGAAATAAATGGAAACCCTACAAAGTTTCCTGCAACAACGGCAGGCACATTTGCCCGATAAGTTCCTTTTAGATCTATCTTCGTGTTTAGTCCACTAATCGCTCCGGTCACCGTTCCGTCACCAATACCGGAAATATCAGCTGATCCGATATTCAGCTTGGACTTAATCCAGCTTATCAGGTTGCTCCATTTTGCTTTCTTGGTTGCCGTGGAATCCTCAATCACGATAATGTCTGTATCTGACGGTGCAGTTGTCTTTTCTGTCAAATTTGCAAATTTAATTGGTTCAAAGCTTGTTGCCATTGTTCTGTGCCTCCTTTAATTCTTTTATTGCTTTCATAAGTTCCTGGTTCTGCTTGTACAGAATCTGTATCTGCTTTTCCATTGCTGGGATTAATGTCCTGTAGTTCCAGTCCTCAACCTTACCATCCTCATATCTAACAGCATCCGGGAAAGCCTGTTCCATATCTTCTGCGTAAAATCCGGGAATTGGAGAATCAACTTTGGAATCATCTTCTTCCAAGTATCCAGGTTTGTATTTGAAGTATACAACCGGAATTTCAAACAGCTTCTGCACATCTTCATCACTGAAATCTCTCACATGGTTTTTATATCTTTTTGACGAACTACCCAAATATGCTAGTGTCATTCCGTCTGCTGCAAAAACAATATGTCCACCAGATGATACAGTTGGAGGATTTAAAAGCCTTGCCGGGTTTACAAGATCGCAATTCGTTAATCTTGCATTGTTAATCACAAGTGTGTCACTCGCACCATCACTTTTGGCCGAATCTCCAGTGAACTTTCCTGCATAAACATAAGGGCTGTACATCTCAGCACGACCGGAAGATGTATTTAGTGCGTTGTGTTGTGTACTTGGAGCCGCTAGCCCGTACCAATACGCTTGAGCAATTGTACCGTCAGAAGCATTGAAACTCAATAAACGGTTTCCATTAACATTTGCATATAAACATTTGTTATCATTATCAATTATCCATCCTGCAATCTCACCGGTCGGTGAAGAAAATACGGGTGAATTAAGCGTTGGATTATCTAAGATTACATTGTTTAAGGTGGCATTGTTTAAGGTAGCATAATCCAATGTCTGCTGATATGTATATATCCTACCATCTAATACATCAAGAGCAGTCTCAGCTTCGGCAACACCAGATGATTCATCAAAATATCGCACTAATATTTTTCCAGAAGCATACAATGTTATCCCAGGATCTCCGGGCTTATCCCCTGAATAGATGCATTTAGGATTATTACTGATTTTCCATCCGCCCATGTTTCCAGTAGGGAAAACCAATTCGCCAGTAAAGGTGCCTGTTGCCGCTTCAAGCGAGCCAGAAAATTTACCTTTTTCAAAATTTACGCCTGTATTGTCAATGTATCCGATCTGCTGCCCTGAACTGTTACGGATTACTAACTTGCCGTTGCCATTCCCCTCTCCACCAAGAGTAAGTTCACCGCCAAGTGCTGCGCTGAATGATATATACAACTTACCGTTTTTGTAATACAATCCGTTCCACCTACCGCCATCACTTAATATCTCAACGATATCTGACTGTGACAGCTGAGCGGTTGCATCTGCCACAACAGCACAAGTCTGTTCTCCCAGAAGCTGAGTTGTACCGCCTGCTGCATAGAACCTGCATCTGATAGATGTAACATTCCTTGGGCATCCAAGAGCATATTTTCCGTCTTTTGTTACAGGGACTTTTCCATCCTTGGTAGTCAGAACAGTATACAGCGACTGGCGCACTTCTGATTCATCCTGTGTACTGGTGTAAACCGTTCTCCATACACCATCATCATTCAATACTTCTTCGATAACAAACCGGCCATTGAGATAATACTTTGTGATATCTTTTCCAACTGTGTAGTAAGCCGTAAAATCAACGTATGTTGGCGTTAGTTCTGATTGTGATGTTTTTTTGATAATGGGACTTGAAGTCATTAAGCCGTATGTTACACCACTCTGCCCACTGTACACCTTGGATACGGAAAAACGCTTTGTGATAATAATATTGGTCAAATATGTTGCCCTGATATCTACCCATCCATCATCAGCAGTCAATCCAGTAACCGTATATGTTCTTGTAGCATTGTTCCATGTTCCGGTAATTGAATCTGATTTTGTGATTGTATAAGCACAATCTGCCGTAATATCCTGTGCTCCCAGCACCACTATTGGGGAAGTTGAAATTCCATCTGGAAATGTTTCATAATTTCCATCTGCATCTACTGTGATTCCTTTGAAATCGCATGTCAAAGACATTGCTATTGGCAAACTGTCAGAAATTTTGCTGTCAAGTTCGGATAATGTCTGTTCAAGAGGTTTCCCACCGATAGTCACGGAAGAACCATCAATATATACGGATTTTGTGTCCATATTGACAGAGAAAATAGTGTTATCGTTATTGTCTTTTACAAGGATTTCTCCTGCATTAATCCAGTCTGCATTTACTCCGGTTGCAGTCAAAATACGAACAATGGTATCTCCATCCACTGTCATTCCGGCATTCCAGATAAAATTACCGTCTGAATCTTTAGAAGTGGATACTCCCCATGCCTCTGCGGTCATTTTCCATACCATATCAGATTCTTCTAGCTTTGGTCTATTGTGCAAGTAGTAGATATTACCGCCTGTTTCTGGTTTTACAACAGTTGTATACACACCGGATGATTCTTCTATTTTTTGTCCAAGCTGTTCAATTGCTAGTTCTCTTGCTGTCTTTTCCTGATGTACGGATTGCCTAGCTTCTACCATTGCTTGTGATAGTAACGAGTATTGCTTTCGGCTGTTCCTTGCTGGGCTTTTAGCTTCACAAGATATGTCCTCAAATGTACCAGGCTGTAATCTAACAGATGTAAGATAACTTTTGTATTCTGTTCCATCTCTGGATATTATTTTTACCGGATCTCCCTCTTCTAGTGATATATCTGTCAAGCATTGGGCTGTAAACGGTCTAAAAGACATTCCGATACATTTCTGGCCAATCACAGATGCTACTGTTTCGCCAGTGCCCTCTGAAATTAATTTATTATCACTGATGCTTAGCACATATCCTGTTTTTCCATATAGGTATGATTTTGCTTTTTTCTCAGATGAATTTGATTTCAGGTATTCAGTAACCTGGATTCCTGTAATTACAACATCATCCAAATATGGTGTAAAACCATTAGTATGCTCAATTCTGATATAATCAGAATCAAGTGGTTCTGTTTTGTACCATCCAATATTAAGTTTTCCGTTTGCATCGCATTTAGCCCACTGGCATCCAATCTGCGCCACCCATGCTAAAACTTGTCTGCACGTAAGGTTTTCATCTTCTGGACGTTCAGGAACGATATAATCACTGTTTGCAAAAGATGTTGTTTGCAAAGAAACACCGCAAACAGAACAAATATCTTGAACAATCTGCAATCTAGTTGCTGGGTATATCAGTTTGCTTTCGGAATAATCACGGTCAAATTTTGCCATGTTATCTTCACAAGTTAGCGATATAATTACGTTGTTCTGATATGGTGCATCTGTTACTGTAGCTGTACAGATTTTTATTTTTTCTATTCTATCCGTAAGTTGCAATCCAACATATGCCACGACCTTAGCATCGTTAAAATCATATTTTGAGTACGTTCCATCAAAATTGTTAATCTGCAAAGTAAGCTTACTTATCATTGCAGATCCAATATCAAAGCTTCCTGAATTGGATGTATCGCTTTCAAAAGACAGACCATTTTGCCATAATTCCTTATTTGTGAAATTAAATACTGTTCCGTCAGTTAGTGTTACATCCGCATACTTTAGGTAATTTCTATTCCCGGAATCTTGCTCATTTTTAAAATCGCTTGAAATACTTCTCATTTTCTACCTTTCAATAATATCAAAATCAACAGATTCAGTTCTTTGATTCCCAATCCACCACCATTTGACTGGTGCTGAACGATCTCCAACATAAAATGTTCTGGTTTCGTATATTCCAGACAACATATCGGGATATGTCACACTTATGTATTCAGGATTAAACGCTTGTAATACTTTGGATGTTTCAGCCCATCCAAGACCGTTCCACCCAAGACTTATTTTCCTTTTTTGTGCAACTCTGTTTTTATGCATCAAAGCATCATCGGTTCGTCCTGATTCAGATGCAGATACATCTTGCAAGCCCCACTCAAATTTTGACGGACATCTAACTGCCACGCCGTTTACTTTCAACATTATTTCTGCTGCCATGTGATTTTCTCCATAAAAAAAGAGAGCATTTGCTCTCTTAAACAGTTTTGTGGTATAAAAAAAGCGCCTACCCATATAGGTAAACGCTTTATGATTCTATATTTTATCACAAAACAGCAGTATCATTCAGTATCATTGAGTATCATTATGATTTTTGTTTTAAACCGTTATTTATTTCCATTTTGATATTGGCATATCACGAACATCATATGACATATTCACATAAACTTCATAGCGATCTGGAGTTATCGTATTGTAATCTGAATCAGTCGGATATCTTGATTCTAAATAATCAACACTTCCTTTAGACTGTACATTTGCGAATAAAGTATCATCACATCCAATAATTTTGTTGTTTTTATAATATACAACTGCCATATGAGTTCCGCGATTATTTTTTCCATTATTCTTGACAGTTAAAACAACTCCATCAGTTCCCCAGTTTGATGTATATGTGATATTTTTTGCATTAAAGTCAAAATACGATACATTTTCTGTTTTTAAATTAACCTTTACGGAATCCCATTGACTACTGTTATTCCACATAAATACAGCATATTTCATTCCCGATTCAATTACGCACACATCATATTGATTTCTTACTGTAACCAACTGACCTTTAGAATAAAAAGCACAACTAATATCAACAGCAACAGCATAATTATAATTATTCTGAAGAATTATAACTTCGCCATTTGAAATTGCTTCTGCATGATATGTCACGCCATATTTTTGCGGTTTTTTATTTGTGTTATTTTTTGCGTTTTTTACGGTAACTTTGCAAGTGTATTTCTTTTTGCCCACCTTTGCAGTAATTGTGGCAGTCCCCTTTTTCTTGGCTTTAACTCGCCCTTTAGAAGATACTGTCGCTACAGACTTCTTGCTACTTGTCCATTTTGCTTTCTTTTTCGTTCCGGTTACTTTCAATTGCAATGTTTGACCGACTTTCAATGTTGCTTTTTTCTTACTAATTTTTGTTGCTGCGGACACAGGAACTGCCATGCACACAATCAGTAACAACACAGTCATAATTGATAATAACTTTTTGCTTTTTTTCATATCCCTTTCCTCCCTTGAAATTGGTAAATATATTGTACCACGTTAGGATATTTGAGGGAATACTTTAATACCATTTTTCTCTTAATTGATTAATTGGCGTACCGGCAACACCTGCGCTTCCCCCGCTGTCGGTAGCTTTAAAATATGCCCCATTTTTTTGTGGGTACATAAACTCAAACATTAGGTAATTAGCAGCATCACATAAATATTCGGTGTTTCCAGTTTCCTGATATTTTTTTATGCACATATCATGCGTTTCCAAAGCATTTACTAACTTTTCGCCAAAGTTATCTCTGGCAGTACCGTACTTGTAATAACTAATTTCTACCCTGTTTTGACGCAATTCGTCAAACTGATCAGAATATTCCGCTGGAAGTTCTCTGCCTACTCTACTCATTTGTTCACTTCTCCATCAATTGCTTATGATTTTTTACCTAGAATCGGTTTTTCTGGGCTGTGCCTATATTTTATCAGGTGGCAAGTTTAAATCAAATTTCGGTGCTATTTTCTCTATCTTTTATTTTCATCAACAAATTTTTCCGTATGTAGCCAGACATGAAGTGCGAATAATGATGATCCGTGTATTCACTGAATGAAACTCCAAAGTATTCATCAACCACCTGCATATATGTTTCGATTTCAACATTCTGGAAGTAATCTGGGTTAATCCCAAAGCCAAAACTGTCTAATATGTTATCAAGAGCGTCCTGATTAATTTTTATGTGCGGTTTTCCAGTTCGTTCTTCATATCTCTTGAAAAAGTATTTTGAAACAATAAAAAATCTGTCAGTTGTGTATGGGTTGGTGGTATACCCCAATTCTTCAAGTCGGCTCATTGCCTGGTTTTTGAATGCCGGCCATTTAAAGGATTTAGGGTCTATTGGGGTATAACGGATACTATCCTCCGTCAACATATTGTTAATATGTTGAGAATTTAACCACTCTTTAGAGTGGTGCTTCTTTTCTTCTTTTTCTTTCAACTCCGTAGGAGAATCTATATTACTGTTTATTTTACCTTTACTATATTCCTCACTATTATTACTTTCTTTCATTTCTGGTAAGTCAGGCTCACTTTTTTTGAAATTCTGGCTTTCAGAATTTGAAAGTCTGCTTTTCAAATACCGTTTCCTACCATCATTTTTGGAAACATAGAGATAGCCAAGCTTTATTAACTTGGAAATTGATGTAGAAACTTTAGTCATACTGCATTTGCAAAAGTTAGATAAATATTCGTTACTGGCATAACAGCCTTCACTATCTTCTGCATCTAAACTGTCAATTTCTATTAAAATGATTTTTTCGATTGCATTCAATCTCTCATCAAGAAATACTTGTTTGGGAATCCAAACACCTTTGAAATCTCTAGGATAATTAAATTCTTTGCTCATATAGATAACCTCCATGTCGTTAATACGTGACTACCTTATAGCCACAGATCCATGATTTATAAAAACAGTAGACAGGTGTATCATGGAATTACACTTTTCGGGAGCGACCCTAGCCTACTGGTTTTACCGAAATTATTTATTTCTGCTCTTATTCATCATGTCACGCATGGTGCCAAGAATGAACTCATATGTTGCCTGGTAATCACTGTGCCTCCCATTTGCCATTGCAGCTTTTAATTCTTCAAGCATTTCCACAAAAGAAGCGATGTCTTGAGATTCTACCTCGCAATCAATCAAAAGATAATTTGTATTATTAATATCGGCAATTCTATTTATATACTCTTTGATTCCCCTTTTTTCCATCAGCCTTGGCGCAACCCTGTTTCTATGATCAACATATACGAAATGTTGATATTTTGAAAATGGGCTTCTTATAGCACAAATATAATTTTCCATCTTTTTTCCTCCCATAATTTAAGCAACTTCCAAATAAGCAATATCCTTGAACATTTCCAGACGCTTTTTGCAGTCCTTGTAAATGTCTTTGTAATGCTTGTTTTCGTCAATACCAACCTGTATACAATGAAGAATAATATTTTCCGCAACAGTAAGGTTGCTTAACTGTTGTGCAGTTGCATTATCTCTTCCAGAAACTCCGCATATTTTATTTGCTAATTTTGTATATGTAATATACATTTTTTCGGAATGTTCAGAACCTTGTAATTTTGCGTATTCAACAAGATTTTTCAAAACATCTGTTTCGGCTTTTCTGGTGAGTTTTCCTTGTTCTCTGGTTTGAATCCAATTTTTACTTTGTCGTTCAAAAATAAACTGCTGCATTAAATAAAACTGTCTGACAAGTTCTTTCTTAAAATTTCGTGTAATTTCACTATTTCTCAAATAAGTCATAAGAAGAGTAGCTTGTTGCTGATTTAAAATGTAAATTTTTTCTTTTTGGCCGCTAGACAAAGGTTCCATTTCAAATCGAACCTTTCCGAAATCTTCAAAATCGCTCAAATATTTCTGTATAACAGCGGTTATCGAATGATGTTTATTGTTTGTCCCAACAGCTATTATTTTGCTGCTTGTGAACACTTGATTATTCCTTATGCTTACAATTTCCATATGTTCTCCTTTCTTTCGCAACTGCATATGCAGGCAGGATAAAATAAAAAAAGAGCCGCCAAGCAAACAAAAAATTCCTCAAATAGAGAAATATTAAGTTTCTCAGCGGCTCAAAATTTCAAACCGTGTCTCCTCTTATATGCTAATATAATAACACATGGTTATGAGAAAATCAATAAGCAGGTGACGGATTCAAACGATAATTAGCATCGTTTTCAGCTTCGGTCACTGCTTTCATAATCTCTCGTCCATTAACATTTATACTGTTCATGATGTATTTTGGATTGTTTCCAGAATTGTTCATCATTGCCATGGCAACTCCTTGCGCTACAGCCTGCGCCATTTCTTCTTTGGTCAATCCCATTGTATTGTCAGAACTAGATACAATGCTATCTGCAATCATGTTCATGGTGCGGCGGTTTTCCAGAGGGAGAACAGCTTCTCGTCCGGCTTCACCAACACCAATTACTTGTGCGCCATTAAACAGACCACCTTTAGCATACCACTTCCAACTTGGGCTAAATACTGGCGTATCAGATAATCGTTTATTGCCATTCCAATGTGGTGTCCATGAAGAAATGTAATATTCAAGTTTCGGAAAGGTAATGCTCTGCATACCATTGACGAAACTTTGAGACATATCTCTGCCGTAATTATACATGTCTGTATTCATTCCACCAAAATCATCTTTAATGGCCTGCGTGATTTTGGATGTTGCCTCAGATACCACTTTTTCTTTACCCAGAATCCCAGATTTCAGCTTTGACATGTACTTTCCACCAATATTCTCAAATGAGGTATTGTAGGTGTTCAGCTTGGTTTTCAATGCAGAGAGAACTGTGCCGACAGCAGACTCGTTTTCGTCTTTGGCTTCAAGCATACCGGAAGCTAATCCTTTTCCAAAAGCTGTGCCATAGTCACTTGCCAGACCGGAACTGCCTTTTTCAATCCTCAGTTTATTAATTATTGGTGTCTGGATTCCCTGTAAAATCCAAGTGTTCATGGATGCAGCAGTTATTGTCGCAAGGCTCTTGATTTTGTCGGAATAACCTTTTTCGACATACTCTGCATATCTGGCAAAAAGTTTAGATGGAGAGTGAATCTCTAACTTGTTTTCTGCCGGATCAGTGATTCCTTGCTTAGCCCACTGCTCAGTAGCAAGAGAAGTATTGGTTGCTCCATCTTTTTTCAAGTAATTGTTATATCCGTCTACTGTGTTCTTGGCAAGACTGGCGCCATCTTTTTTGAGGGAGATTCCCAAAGATTCCTGGTCTGCTGCAATAGCACTCTTGTAAGCTTTTTCAACTTCGCTCTTTGTCGCACTGTTTTGCAGTTCGTCAGTGTATCCTTTAATGTGGTATCCGGCATTGTCTTTCATGAGTTTGTATCCTTCAGGAAGAATGCCGTTCTCGCCAAGAGCATCTGATATAACACCACTCATGGTATCTTTCATATTGCCTTCGTATTCTTTGATACCTTTTCCGTACTGCACCATCTGACCATTTCCAAGATCATAATAGCCATTTTCGTCTGGTTGCAGTCCTGCCTGGATAGCATCGTGAATAGCGATAGCATCATCGCCAAGAATCTGTTTTCCGTTCTCCCATATTCCACCCATTTTGTTAATGGCATTTAAAGAATTAGTAACCATTTGTGCAAAGGAGACCTTATCAGCTGTTGTTTGAAGTTCGCTGATTTTGGTCATTAATGAAGATGGGAAGAGCGTTTCAAGAATCTTGTAGGAATTTTCGGCTGAAAATCCCATGTTTTGCATGGTGGTTTTTAGCTTTTCATATGCTTCTTCTGCCGTTCCACCAGCTGCTTTTTGTTCTTGTAATGCAGTTTGCAAGGCACCTAACTGGTCGGTAGAACTATATACCCCTTCTTGGCTAAGTTCCAGCAGTTTATCATTCATGGTTTTATACTGTTCAGATGATAATTTAGCTGATTCTTTAGCCGTATCTTGCTTTTCAGTCAGTAATTTAATGGCTGTGTCAAGAGCATCTGTTTCATCTTTTGTGAGGGTTGTTTGCGTTTTTAAAGTTGCATACGCACCCTCTAACTCACTTGCTTTAACGCCAGCATTTCCTAAACTTCCGGCAAGCTGTTCACCAAATTCCTGAGCTGAAATCTCGCCGTTTTCAAGTTTTTCAGATAACTGGAATACTTCATCTTTAGTTGTGCCAGTGATGGTCTGAGAGTTCATAAGGCTATCGCTCAAGGTATCCATTGTGGCGCTAAAATGGGAAATTACACCATTACCGCCTCTGTAAGTGTCAATGAAACCGCCTAATGCTCTACTTCCTTCTGCAATAGCCATGGCAATTTTTGCCATGAGTGCTAAGGTTGGTAAACCAGATGATAATGAACTAAGTCCAGTGCCGGCAGTTGTTGCGGCTTTTCCGAGTGCTTCTGTATCGGATGCCAATGAACCACCACCGAGAAGTTTTTGGAATGCACTCAACTTCGTTACAAGCCCACCGATTCTACTTACAAAATCCCATGTAAGCTTTATTTTGACAAAGTTTCCAAGTGCTGTTCCAAGTGTTTTTAAGACTTGTGGATCAACCTTACTAAGAGCATCACCTAATTTTCCAATCGCCCATCCGATTGCATTTAAGAGGTCTGCTCCCAAATCAAGAAGCCCTTGTAATCCAGCAATTAAACTATCTGCAAAACCTGCTGCAAACGGTGCAAATGCATCAGCAAATTTACCAATTGATGTACCAATTGCATCCCAATCAACTTTATCAATGAAGTTGGAAATAGCATCTTTAACTTTGCCAATTTCTCCGGAAAGCCACTCCCAGTCAACATCTATAATGCCAAAATTATCCAGTGCTGCCACAACACCTGCTAACCCAAGTGCAATGGTAACATACGGATGCTGTCCAAGTATTTTCAGTCCTTTTGATAATGGACTGTCTTTTCCTATAATCTTTTCAACCCATGACAGGCTCTTGAATCCCATAATTGCAGTTGCAATTTTACCAAGTCCTGTACCAATTTGTTTCGCTGTTTCCGGGTCAATGTTCCGTAACGCTTCGGAAATGGATTTTAAGCCTCCAGGAACCTTATCATTAATGAAATCTGCTCCAATTTTAAGAAGATTTTCAAAGAAAGATACAAGTCCCTCACCTACGTTCTGATCAAATGGTGCCAGTGCGCTCCAAAAATCTGAAAGTGCTGCATTCAGTTCATCCCAGTGAATGGCATTTCCAAATCGTGTGAGTGCATCAACAAGTCTTGGAATAGCTTCGTTCATTGTCCAAACAGAAATAGGTTTTAAGAAATTTTCATAAAAATCCATAAGTCCTGTCCAGACAAACTTTGTTGGTTTTTGAAGCATTTCAAAGAAATTTTTCAGTACAGTTTGAAGCTTTGACCATGCAATTTTATTGAGAATATCGTTAGTAATTTTGAAGAATCTTGGAAGCCCTGAATTGTCAGAAAGTGCCCAGTTTCCCATTGGCTTTAAGTAATTTTTCCAAAGGTTTTTCAATGCATTAATAGAAAAGTTACCAAGCTTACTAAGCCCCTCATTCCACAATTTCTTAATTGCATCAGTTGTAGGTTTTGCTGCTTTTCTGATTTTTTCAAAAGCATCAGTAATTTTATCCGCAACCTGTTGAGCCTTATTCTCCATACTTCCAAATGCTTCATCCCAAACCTTTTGATAGTTTGAAATAGCATCAGCAAGTGCATCATCAAGTGCTGGAATGTGTGGTGTTGCACCACCGGAGCCGGATGAAGAACTGTTTTTGGTTTTCTTATCACTGTTTAATTGGTTCAATTCATCAAATGGTAAGACAGACAGAGACTTCTTTAATTTCTTAGCATTTTTGTCTGCATTTTCAAGTCCAGAAGCTGCATTATCAGATGCATCTGCCATAGAATCCATATCTATAGATGCGCTTTTTGAGGATGCTACATAGTCCGAAAGTTTGATTCCTAACAGTCTTGCAATCCCAGAAAACACTCTTTCAACTGCAATTGTAATGCCATTCAAATATGGCAATACTTTTGCGACAACGGGCAATAACAGTGTACCAATTGAGCGTGCCAGTGCTTCAAAATTTGATTTGAGCATACGGACTTGATTAGCTGGTTGGTTGATCGTTTCAGATAAGTCCGCCCATGCGTATTTTGAACTATTAAGTATTACAATGGTTCTTAAAATGGCTTTGTCTGACTGATTTAATTTTGATACAGTTGCATCAATTCCGAGATTGTAAAGTTCCTGCTGTAAGTTTGCGACACGGATATTAATACCGTATTTATCCAATGCCCGGCTCATACCCACTATACCGGATGCCATGTCTTGCCATACATCATTAAAGTCAAGATTCTTTACAGATGCAAGGTCACCGCCAATCTCAGTTAATACCTGTGAAAGTTTTGTGGCATTATCGGCAGTGGCTCCCATGGAAGATGCCATCTGTGCGTATGTAGCCTGATAATTCATCGTATCGTCAGGATTTAATCCAAGGCTACCACTTTGAGAACGCATTAGATCACCAGCATCGGATACCTCAAATCCGGTAAGCTTTTTGGTTAATTCTTTTGCACGTTTCTCAAAAGAGCCTACGTATTCCTCTGCTGATTTAGCACCTGCATCTTTCCATCCGCTTGTGTCCAATCCATCAGTTACTTGGTCAAATGCACTGTTGAAGTAATTGAGTGTTTCAACATAATCAGATGCAGACGAAACAGATTTCCAAACAGACTTTATGATTCTGCTAAGCGTAAAAAACTTTATATAAAGGCTGGTAAGCTGTGATACCAGATTACTTGTTTTCTTTGCTGTATCTGTCGCAGTATTACCATAACTAAGCAATGAATTACTTGCTCCGGAAACCGCAGAAGCGATTTTACTACCAATGCCGGTAATTCCTCTGCCTGCACTGGATAATCGGCTAAATCCGCTTGCAACCATATTAGTAGCTGCATTTGCTTTGCTTCCTGAGTTTGCCAGCTGTGCAAGTGCTTCTGTCATTCGTAATGTGTTCGCACTTATTTCCGGTGCATTCTTCATTACATTGAAGAAATTCAATGTTGCCTGAGACAAGGAATCTAACTGAGATGCAGTCTGCCCTGTTTTGTTTCCAGCAGTTGCTAATTTAGCCAACGATGCAATAAATGTATTTAATTGTCCGGAAACCGCTCCGGCATTTGATGCATTTGTCACAAACTTGCTTACTGCATCACCCAACACCGGAAGAGTAGATGTTACAGTTCCGATACTTCCACTAGATGCAGACAGTTTTGCCAGAGAAGACACCAAACGATTAACACTGGATGAAATATCGGGTATATTTGAAAGTTTTGATAAAGCGTCAGAAATACCGGATATCTTAGTGGTATCAAAATTCGTCAAATCAGTGCTGGCAAGTCTCTGTAAAGCATTGATTGTGGAATTAATTCCAGTGCTCTTTAAATCCAATCCAGCCATGGACTGCAAAGAATTTTTGATTTTCTCAAGCCCATCTGATACCTGCGGAAGTTGCCCTGCATCAATGCTGTTTAACTTTTGGCTGATCGAATCCTTAATCTCTTTTGTATCAACATCAAGAGTTACTTTTACAGGGTCATAAGTAATTGAAGATGCTTTGCTGATCGCACTTTTGATATCGTGAACAATCTTATCTTGATTGATTTTGATATCAACTGGAAATTGACCATCTGCTGTTTTGGCTGCATCCTGGATGTTTTTAGCAATATTGGTGCCTATCTGGCTTGCGGCATCGGATACCTGACTAAATACTTTGCTTTGTGCCGATGATAAATCGTCTCCGGATAAGTCCTGAATGCTGATAGGTTTGATTTGATCTCTTACTTTTTTTAAAGTTTCAAGGACGGTAACAAGCTGATCTGCCTGATTAATTGTGTCTTGCGAAATCAGAGTTGGGAATTTATCAGCAAGTTCACTCCATGATTTATCCAGATTAATCCCTTTAAGTGGGTCTACTGTGATATTACCAAGATTATTCTTTAAAATTTCTTGGTATTCACTCTTTCCGACATCATTTTTAAGCATATCAGAAACGTAGATTTTCTTGTTCTTGAAGAAATCATAAAAATCAATCCATTCCTGCTCTGCTCCTGCCAGATAGCTACCTAATTCACTTCTTGCAGTTTTACCGCTTTTAACAATATCATTTCCAATCTGGTCTAAGGTTTTTCCCCATTCACCAGAATTGAAAGACGACTTTCCATCAAAAGAAGCCGTAAGCTGTTCTGCCAGCGTTTCCATCTGCTTTCTCAATCTGGAAGCGGCACCACCTTTTAAATCGAAAGCATTAATCAGCTGTGCAGAAATTTTGGATGTGTCAATTTTGGTTTGGTCGAGGGATTTTTCAATAGCATACTGCATTTTCTTTGCAGCATCACCGCCAGAAATCTCAACATCTATTTTCAGTTTCTTATTTTCAAATTTACTAAAATCTATATTGCTTAGTGTTTTAAGCTGTGTTACCGCTTTGGCAATGTTTCCGGTATTTACAGAATTAAGGGATTGAATAGCTGCGGTAACTTGTCCAATACCTTTTGCGTAGCTACGTAAGCCATGAGAATTCAAGCCAGTAAGGGTATTGTTTACACCCTGCAATGCCCTAGACATATTGTTGATAGATTTGACTGCCGCATCAGCTGTACTACTAATTTGTAGTTCAAGGGTATCAATGGTATTTTCAGCCATGTATTCTCCCTCCTTTCATTAAAAATAAGGGCAGACAAGACTATTCATCCTGCCTGCCCTTTTCATCATTACTATGATTCAATTCAAAATTTGCCTGCATAAGTTGTAGGCTTGTAAGAAGTG
>ERZ1035027.687-NODE-687-length-18069-cov-40.086655_pt1 | contig 18069 bp, 7 predicted proteins | sample MGYA00520604_ERZ1035027 | MGnify/ENA primary metagenome ERZ1035027 (study PRJEB33766, sample SAMN09781743) | gut metagenome | biome: gut microbiome | host: Homo sapiens | place: Madagascar | study: EMG produced TPA metagenomics assembly of the PRJNA485056 data set...
AGAAGATGAAAACAATAAATTAGAAGATGAAAATGAACCGACTAACCCCCCCGTAGAAGAGTCTAAAGATAACTTATCTGAAACTCCTAATACAAGAGAAGGAGGCGAACAAATAATAGGCGATTTAGGTGAAGGTGTTTTTGATGATCTTCTTGATGATGACAGTTATGAAGCTAATGTAGAAGAAAGTAATTTAGATTATGAAACTCTTACAGATAATCAAACTCATATCAATTCTCTTCCTCATTTAATTCATTCTCTTGATGAGAATAGTAGAGAAAATATGCAAAAACTTGTTGATAGTGGATGGGCTTCAATTAAATGTTCTTAAATATTAAAGTAGTTATACTAATAGTGTAACTACTTTAATTAATTTTGTATATTATTAAAATATTAATTTAAATATAAAGATATGAATACTTGTATTATTAATTTTGCAGAAACTAAGGTAGGTGAAAGACTTAGAAATTTAGTAGGCAATAATAATATTGCTTATTGGAATTATGTATCTAAATGTTTTGATGATAATGGTATTAAAGATAGTTTTAAAACATGGTATGAAAAAACATTTAGAAAGGAATGTAAAACTACAGATAGAGATTTTGCTATTAGAATGATTCGTTATTATAACGAAACTGTTACTAAAGTAGGTAGAAATTTAAGAAGTAGAGTTAATACTTCTAATGTAGGAAAATATAATTATCCTTCTATTCGAGATAGAGAAGAAGGAATTAGACATTCTGTAGGATTTCTTCTTGATGAATTTACTAATATTCAAAATCAAGGTTTAACTATTAAAGGAAATAAAAGAGAATATTATACTAATGTTCTTCAAACTCAATTTAAAAAACATATATTTAATTATATTGCTCATCTTAATAAGATGAGTTATGATGATGTAATTGCAGATTATCAAGAAGCTACTGACAAACATAAATATCTTGAAAAAATGTTTGGTGGTAAAAATATGACTATTACTGGTAAAAATCTTCTTGCTGTGCATGATGAACTTACTTCATCTACAGAAAGTCTTAATAGTTATTTTAATGAAGTTCTTGGTAATAAAAATTTGCAATCTGTTTTACGTCAAATAAATGACGAAAAAGAAGAAGATGATGAAGATAGAAAAGATCAAGAAGAAGCTTCTGATAATGAGCAAGATGGAAATTCTGAATCTGATACTCATATGAGAGAAGATGAAGGAGATAATTATATAGCTAGTGCTAATAGTCATATGGGTAATTATACTTCATTTATGAAACATATTGGTGCTAGAATTACTAATTATTTTAATAGTCTTGATAAACTTTCATCTCCTGTTAGAGGTGGAACAGAAGGTAATTGGACCTATACTGTTGATACTAATAATAATTATGGCATTCCTGATAAAATGGATGCTAATGAATGTTCTGCTTTACTTTATAGTCATGCTAGATTTAATAATATCAGAGAAATGATTCAAAGTATTGAAGAAATAGGTAATCGTATGCCTGAATTTTATGCTTTTAGTAAATTAGCTCAAGACCTTAGAGACGATGCAGATTTCGCAACTGAAATGAGAACTGTTTTTGCTAAAACTATTATGGATAAAGTAGAAACTGTTCTTAGTGACAATGAAGGTTCTGTAAGAATATCTAATGAAAGAGCTAATCCTAGAAGTTCTTTGATGTTTGATATGTTAAATGATTGTCGCGGAAGTATTATAGATATTCAACCTGATTTAGTTACTAACAATATTAATAAAATTATTGCAGATATTAGTCAAGGACTTAAATCTATTAAATTTGCTCAAGAACATATTCAAGATTTAAGTAAAGAAGATATTGCTAAATCTAATGATGAAGCTGCTAAATATTTAGCAAATACTATTACTAATGTTAAGTCTTTAATTAAAGCCTATTTTCCTAGTATTCAATCTGAAGCAATTGAATCTTATATTAATAATGGTAACAATGCTAATGATATTGCTAGTAAATTAAATAATTGTAGAAATCTTATTAATGATATAGTTACTCTTGTAAATAGTGCTGAAAAAGTTCAAGATAACTATTATAATATTCAAGATGAAATAGAACGTGGAAGAGAATATAATAGAAATATAGATTCTGAAATAAAAAAAGGTAATTTTATAAATATAGACAGGGTTGATATAAGCAGTCTTTATTCTAAAGATTATCTTACAGATGATTCTAATGCAGCTGTTAGAAGACTTATGGAAAAACTTCTTCCTTATAGTATTGTAAATATTAGTCTTAATTCTCGTAATGTTTATGGTAATCAATCATCTGATGTTATTAATAATAGTATGGTTACAAACATTACTAAAATGCTTAGACTTACATACAAAGATGTAAACGGAAATCTTGTAAATGAAACTCTTAGTACTTGGGGAAGAAATAAATTTAGAAGTCATCAATATGATTATAGTGGTTATCTTCTTGAAACAAAAGATGATGAAGGTAATATTATAAAAGCTGGTTTGTTTAAAGATAAAAATGGAACTCTTAGTGATTATGCACAGAATCTTATTAATATAAGTTTGTTTAATGGAACATCAAATACTGATGATGATACTAATGCAATGTACACAGATCAAACTAAAGGTGATTTTCTTCCTACGGCTTTTATTAATTTCTTTAAAACTCCTAAAGAAGTAGAAGGAGTTAAAACTAAACAAGATAATGCTACTTATTTTCTTAGAACACCTAGTGATGCTCCTAAGACTTTTTGTATTCGTGCTCCAAGATATAATACTAAATCATTTTTGACGTATGAAGATGATACTGATAAAATAAATGAAATTGTAAATGGTTATAACAAATACAATGCTGAAAATCTTCCAAATGATTTATTTACTCCAGGCATGGGAGTTAGTGGTATTAAAGAATATGACCTTATTAAAGGTTTAAAAAATGAAGGAAATCTTCTTATTACTAATGCTCAATCTATACATTGGATTGATAAAGAAAAAGGCATTGCTTCTATAAATTTTGCTTATAAAACAAATGAAGAATATTACAATAATGATACTATTAATCAAGCTAATGGTAAAAGATATATTTTTGTTGGTACTGTAGATAAATCAGGTAAAGCTCTTTATCTTAAAGATTATCATTTTGATGGTATTCTTGGTACAGTAAGTACAGATTTTGATGGAAATATTAAAGAAGTTCTTGAAGGATATTATTCTAAAGAACTTAAACTTCATGATGTAGAAGTTAATGGAAAAGTTTATTCTAAAACTAATCAAATAGTTAATAGAAATGATAAACTATTTACTAGATTTAGAAATGAAGCTAAACAAGAACTTCTTGATGCAGCTATAGCTCTTGATTATTATTTTGATATGACTCCTGATGGTGTTATTAAAACTCAATTAGTTAAAGGTGTTAGAAAACCTATATTTAAGAAAGATAGAAAGAATAATGTTGGATATAAATTTTATCATCTTGGCAACAATGGAACTGTTCTAGAAGAAATAAAGAAAGGTAATAAAGTAGTTGGATATAGACTTGGGGGTACTGTATTTGGTTCTAATAAGTTTACTCTTAATGTTCTTGATGAGAATGGTAAAATTGTTCATCGTAACTATGTAAGTGAAGCTTTATTTCAAGAAGGAGAACAAGAACAAAGTGATAATGGAAAGATTAATATTCTCTACGGGGGGGCTGTAGAATCTGATGGTGCTTATGTTGGCACTAATCTTAATATTATTCGTGATGCTGATGGAAATGTATCAGATATTCAATTAACTGATAAGCAACAAGAAACTCTTGATAATGCTCTTGAAAAATTTATTCTTGCTTATTCTAATCAAGCTCAAGAAAGATGTGAACCTTATAAAAATTTTATAAAAGGAGTTGAATATAATAAAGATAATATTAATAATTTTGCTATTAATGCTCTTCTAAATCATTATAATTATGATTCTATATTTGAAGGTTCTGTATTATTTTATGGAACTGGTCAAACTGTACTTAAACGTGCAAAGGAATACCAAGGTTCTGGAGTTCCTTATGGTACATCTAATTATTTTGAAGATGATGCAGCTCCTAATACAATAGTAGAACATAGTTATTTAAATGAAGGATATTATGATGTTGAAAGTGCTTCTTTTGAAACTGTAGATGGTAAAAGAGTTAAGAAAACAATTAAAACTCCTACTAAAATTCAAGATATATTTAAAGGAACTATTTTTGATGGAGTTCAACAAACAACTAAGTTTAGAGCTATAACTGTAGCTAACACTAAACGTACATCTGATGCTGCTGCGCAGAATGGTCCTCTTGCTAAATATCTTGCTAATATATATGAAGCTGCTCATATAGATAAAGATAAAGCTTTAGTTATGAGTAATGAACTTATGTCAGGTTTTGGTGGTACTAAAGTTAATGACGCTCAATCTTATATTACAATTCAAGAATGGGTTCGTCGTATTGCTGCTAGAGGACAACTTAGAAAATACATGCCTTTAATTCAAAAACTTATTAAAGGTGATGAACTTAGTACTGCTGATGTTAAAGAATTTGTTCAAGTTCAAAAGAACTTTTATTATGATATTCATTATGATGATAAATATAAAATAGAAGTTCCTCGTCAAATTAAGAATGCTGAATTTGTTCTTATTCCTCAATTCATTAAAGGTACAGAACTTGAAGCTGTTTATAATATGATGAGAGCTGCTAAAATTGATCAGCTTAATACTGTTGAAACATCTAAAGCTGCTAATGAAGAAATTCTTACTCTTTGGGATAATGACGGAAGACTTAGCGGACTTCTCGAAGATGATGGTACTATTAATGAAAATGGTAAATTTAAGCAATTTGTAGATAAAGCTAATGAAATTGCTACAGGTAATGAATACCTTTATAAATATCTTTATACTCAGCAAGAAACTCCTCAGCATGTTGATGCTCAAAATAAATTTGGTATTCAAATTGCTAAAAAAATTATAGATAATATTCAAGTTCTTAGTGATAATGAAAAGAAAACTGCTAGTGCAGATAAAATAGCTCTTAGTAATCTTAAAGAACGTTATATGAAACTTACTGCTGCAAATGTAAGAGATTCATTTAACAATCTTATGGAAGAACTTGAAGTTCAACTTGATGATAAAGGAAATATTATTGTTGATGAACATGATAATATAAATAATATTAATAAGAAAATATTCTATGATAAATTAAAAGAGGAACTTCTTAGAACTGGTGCTGATAGTAATCTTATGGATTATGTTACTCTTGAAAATGGAGAACCTAGAATGAAGGCTATAACGGTTGACAAGATTACTAAATTTGAATCTGTAGTTCAAAGTGTATTTAATAATAGAATTACTAGACAAAAACTTCCTGGTTTTCATGCTGCTCAGATTACTAATATGGGCTTTAAAAAATTAGGTGAATCTACTGGTGTTAACAATGTTTCTTATGATAAAGATCTTCAATATCATCCAAATAATAAAGGATATATTGAAATACGTCTTCCTTATTCTGCTTTTGGTATAAATAGAAACAAACCTTTCTATAAAGAACTTAGAGCTAAATGTGCTAATGAAGCAGAATTTCAAGATGCTATTCTTAAAGATTTAGAAGAAAAAGGTCTTAATATTATTATGGGTTATCGTATTCCTACTGAAGGTAAACAATCAGTATGTAATATGAAAGTAGTTAGTTTCCTTGATGATGCTCAAGGTTCAACTATTGTTGTACCTGATGATTGGGTTTCTCAAACTGGTTCTGACTTTGATATTGACTCTGTATATGGTATTCAGCAAAAAACTAGAACTACAAGTAGAGGTGAAATTAAACCTATAGAATTTGTAGAGGGACAAAATGTTACTATTGGAGATTATGCTAATTACATTAGAGAATTTGCAAATAATGTAGATTCTGATTCAGAAGGAACTAAATTAGGTAATCGTAAAAAAGCTGTAAGAGAAGCTATTAATAATATATTTTATTCTTCTAGAGCTAAAGTTAAAGGAGTATTTGATGAAGCTATTTCTATAAAGAATAAACAACAAGAAACTTATAAAAATGCTTCTGACTATCAAAATCAAGCTTTTGAAAACTTTAAGACTCAAGGTCCTTTTGCTGGAAAAAATTTAGCTATGGTTATTAATACTATTAAAAATAATCAAATAGTTGCTGCTAAAAAAGTAGAAGATAATGGAGGTAATAAAACTGAGCAATATATTGCTAAACTAGAAGCTATGAATAGTGTATTAAATGCTATTTATAAGAAAGTAAAACTTGATATTAATAGTTCTGAATCTGCTAAAATTTTAATTAAAGCCAATGATGAACTTATTAAAGTACTCAAAGATAATTCTGTAAATAACGATAATGCTACTAGTGAGCAACTTGCTGAAATATATGCTGACAAACAAAACGAATTAGAGAATATTGCTAAAAATAATAACCTTTATTCTTTTGATGAATTTAGAGACGCTGCTATTAATCATCCTGAAGATATTAATTCTAGAGATGCTAGAACTAATGAAATCTTTAAATGCATGAGAGATATTCTTGCAAATCCTCTTAGTCTTGAAGAAAATCTTTCTCGTTCTAATTTTGATGATATTACAGATGCGCTTAATGATTATATGAATCCTAATGTTAAAGATGAACGTGTTAATCGTAGTGCTTATAATCCTTTTGACCAAATGAGTTATCAAGAAGAGGCTATGAGTGGTGCTAAACTTAAAGCTTTCTCTGTTACACTTGATACGTTCTGTTCTGTATGCAACACTGTTAGACCGATTCTGTCTAAGCCAATTTACGTGGTCTATGACAAGTCAGACTACCCTGACCCTACAATTATTCAGAAACGTTTCAACGATACAAAGGAGAAGAATTTAAAAGCCTCTAAAACATTTGGAGTTCGTCATACTACTTATGGATGGAGTAATGATAATCGTTGTGCAGCAGGTAAAATACTTACTTCATATAGTTCTCAAACTACTGCTTATATTCTTGATGCAATTAAGAGTGGTGCAATACCTAATGTAAATGATTATACATTTGCTGTATTTAAAACTCTTGCTAATATTGGATGTGATTATAAAACATCTATTAGTTATATTATGCAACCTGGAATTACTGAAATAGTTAATGCTTATAATGCAAATCATTCTGTATTCAGTGATTATCAAGGTGGTAATCCTATTAATGATGCTATTAAAAATATAGCTAAAAAAATGGGATATAAAGTAACTAATAGAACTTCTGTTAAAGAACTTCTTAAAAAGATTGATGAAGACTATCATAAAGAATTTAATAAGATATTTGCTCAAAAAGGAGAAGAAATAACTATTAGTACAAATTATGATGATATTGTTAATCTTCCTATTCTTGTAGGTAAGAATGTCGCTAGACTTAAAGGAGAAGGTGAGTTTAAGAACCCCCCTGTAGGAGATATTACAACTAACCTTTTTGACCTTGGTGTAGTATTATCTTTTGGAAAGATTTATACTTCTGCTAAAGAAATAGGAGATATAGCTAGATGTTGTAATCCTGATAAATTTGGAGCTAAACAAGATGTTTATACTACAAATAAGATTTTTGATGATGCTGTTGAAATGATTCAAAAGCATTCTGAACAAGAACCTGATAAGCCTTATAATAAACCAGCTCTTGTTGTAAATAAAAATGGAAAAGATATTCATATCCTTGAAAGTATTTATCCTGGTCTTACAAATGTAAGTCAAGATAGTAATGCTCATGGTATAATTACTGAAAATAGAATTGCTGAATCATCTTATCCTAATCTTTATAGTTATTTAAAATATGCTTCTGCTACAAGTACTGTAGTAGCTAAAGCTGTATTGCCTACACAAAATCTTGGTTTTGTAAATCTTCTTAAAGGATTTACTCATAAACTTAATGGTTGGAATGTTAAGCTTACTCCTAAAGCATATAAAGAACTTCAATCTTATGCTCTTGGTCATTTTTATAATCAATGTGAATTTGTTCAATATCCTATTGATTATTCTATAGATGAAAATGGACAAATGAATATTCATCTTAGTGAAAATAGAACTGACGGAGATTTTGAAGCTGAACGTCAAAGAATATATGGTTATAATCAAAATACTTCTTTAACTATTAGACATACAGTTGAAGAAGATATGTATAAGAAAAAAGATACTAAACGTACTTATATTACTCCCGAAGAATATAATAGTTTGTCTTCTGAACTTAAAGATAATTATACATTAACTAATGTTAAAGTTAAAGATGATGTTTCTTTTGAAGTTAAAGATATTAATAATATAAGCAATGAAGAAATTAAAGAATTTGCTAAATTTAGTCCTGCTCAAAAGGTTGCTTGGATAAAGAAGAATTTTGATGATAGTGGTATATTTAGTAAACTTCAAGTTTCTCTTTATAATCCAGCTAGTAGAGGTTATAGAGTTGGAAGTCAGACTATAGAATATATTGAAGATAATGCTAATCCTAATATTGCTTATCAAGAATTTTATAATGCTTTCTTTGATAATAATCCTCTTGTTGCTATGGCAGCTTATGATTTAATAAAATACGCTGCTACTGTTGAAGGATTTAAAATGTCTCAAAGAGCTATTACTAAAATTATTGATAATAAAACTTTGATTGGAGAATTTGGCATTAATGGTACTGGTTTTCAAGATGCAGTTCTTAATAGAATTAACGATTTGGATATGGCTAATAATCCAATGACTCTTAATGATGCAGATAATAAATTCTATGAAGAGTATCTTAGAAGTCATCCTAATACTGAAGGTATTAAAACTTATTCTATAAATAAAAAGAATAATGAAAAATATCATCTTAATAATACGTATGCTGATATTGTTACAATAAATATTGATAAAACTCTAGAAAACGAAAGTAAAGAAAAAGCTAAAGATGAATTTGAAGAAAGACTTGAAAAAATAGGATTTATTACTAGAAATAGTAATGATAATACTTTTAAAGACAATCAATATGTTAGATTTAAAAGTAAGGCTAGAGGTATCGAAATTTATAAAATTGAAAAAATAGATGATAATGAATATATAGCTTATCCTCTTAATAAACTTAATCCTAATGAGCATGGTACTTGGTCTGCCAATGAGGATTATAATATACATCCTCGTAGTGAAACATATCAATATATTGTAGCTCAATATAAAGCAGATAAAGAAAATACTAAATTAGATAAAGATTATATAAAAGAACAAATTAATGATTATAGAGAGAATGAAGGTAATCCTTATTACAATCAAAGAAATAAGAATTATAACATTCCTGCTTTAGACTTTAATCTTGAACAGCTTGCTATTGAAGACGATGGTAATGCAGCTTCTATTATTAGACAAAATATTATTAAACATTTTAGTTCTCTTGATAAATATAAACCTTTAAGAGTTAAAAGTCTTACATTAGGAAGATATATTATTAGTACTAATTCTACTAGTACTCAAGCTATATCTTTTCCTGATGGAAGTAAACATACTTTTGCTATTACAAAAGAGAATACTAGAAAATATGATAGTGTTTATCTTAATGATAAAAAGTATACTAAAGAAGAAAGACTTGCTGCTGCTTATCAAATTAAAGATCCTCTTCTTAGAGATTCTTATGTTAAAGCAATAGAAGCTAATTATGCTCATGTTGATAACATATTTAAGATTGTTGAAAATACAGATATTCTTCAAGGAGATGATACTTCTTTTGCGGCTAGTGTTGAAGAATCGGATTTGTCTGCTCTTGAATATATTAATCTTGCTCAAAAAGGTCAAAGAGAAATAAAGACTGGACTTGATGGAGAAACATCTCTTGAAGTTCAAGCTACTCAACAAGCAAAAGTTCAAGGTATAAGACTTAAATATGATAATGTTAAAAATAATGTTGATGATGCTACTAGAATAGTTGCTGAATATGCAATTAAAAAAAGTAAACAACTTGTTACTAGATTTAATCAATATATTGAAGATCCTCAAAATCCTGGTACATATATTTCTTTAACTGATGAAAGAATAATAGATGCTATTAAAAATAATCCTGTAGCTATTAATAATTTCTTTAAAACACTTAATGAAATAAGTGCTTATAAAGCTAGATTTATAACATATAAGAGTTGTGAAATATCTACAGATAGTCCTGCTGTTAAGAAATATGTTGAAGATATTAATGAAGCTTATGATAAACTTGCATCTCTTGATGTAGATACAGCTAATCGTAATCTTATGGAAAATTATGTATCTAAATTTAGTACCAATCCTCTTATTAGAGAAGGAGTTTTAGATATTAGTGAAAATTATTATAAGACTTATGGTTCTATGTGGATGTTCCATGATATAATGGAAAATGGCAATCCTCTTCTTCAAAATATTCTTAAAGATGTTTATAGTCATATTGAAGCTAAACGAATGACAAGTCTTAGAGAAGTAAGAGATTTCAATAATCATATTAATAAAATTATTGATGCTGCTAAAAAAGAAGGTATAACTGTAGATATTAATAAAATTATTGATTCTAGAGGTATGCTTATTCAAGATTATTCTCAGGAATTTCTTGATAAAATGGAAGAACTTAGAAAAGCTAAGAATGAAGCTGCTAAACTTGGTAAAGGTTATGGTTCTATTGAATATCTTACAGCTAAAAATAAATATGATCAATATAAAGCTATATATACTCATCAAGCTGCTAAACAAGATTATTATATTCAAAAAGCTAATCTTGAAAGACTTATGATTAAGAATCACCCTAGAATTTATTCTAGATATATGACTCTTCTTTATAAGCAACTTGACATATATAATTATATGACTGAGAATGGTATTCCTGAAGAGAAGCAAGAAGAACTTAATAAGATTAATGATGAAATGTTTAATCTTAGAGCTAATACTCAATATTATATTGAAGATGGAATTTCAAAAGAACGTCCTGCTGAAGACCCAGACCATGACCCTACTGATTATGAATATTGGTCAAATCCTGAAAATGATTATGAAGCTAGTAGTATATATGATGTGCATGAAGCTAATGCTCTTAATGATTTCTTAAATAAAATGCATGAGCTTAATAGTATGTATTTTGAATATACTCCTAAGTATGGATTTGAAGATTTGCTTAAGAAAAATCTTAATCTTGTTAGAACTCTTGAAAAACCTGATGCTAATGGTGTTCCTACTCAATCTCAAGAAATACTTGAATCAAATCCTGAATATGTAGCTGCTAAAAAATGGATTAAAGAAAATGCTCAATATCAAATTAAAGCTGGTAAAAATGAAGATGGTAATTCTGTAAATCCTTTAGCAGATAAAATTATTAAAGCTCTTAATAGACTTAAACTTGGTGGTAATGGTAAATCAAGAACTGTAAACAGTATTATGCGTCATGCTAATAATAATGAAGGTATATATGATGCTAATAAAGTTCCTGATGGTACTAAACTTACTAAAGATGAAATAGATTCTATTCGTATCGAAATGGAAAATCGCTATGGTATAGCTGGTCTTCCTGCTGGTAGTGATAGAGTTATGATTTCTAATGCTAAGCCTGACAGTCCTTTACTTAATGCAGCTTTCTATAGTAGATATGGTGGAGGTAAGAAAATTAATACTCCTGAATATATAGATACTATTACTCAAATTAATAAAATTCATCAAAAGTATTGGAATCCTATTGATAAAACAGTTAATCTTCAAAATATACCAGATACTGAAACTGGTTATAAAGAACTTAAAAAACTTGATGAACTTTATCAAAAACTTCGTCAAATTAGAGCTGCTAATAGTGAAAGTATTGATGAAGAAACTAAAGAGTTTAGAGAAAAGTATACTGAATTTAAAGTTAATACTGAGTTAGGTAAAGAACAAGCTAAAGGCATTGTAGGTAAATCTGATGAATTTAGAAAACTTTATCTTAATGTTGTTCTTGAAAAAAGAATTGATGGTACTATTAGAACTGATGAGAATGGTATAGCTGTACCTAATAGATTACTTTATGGTTATCTTACTCTTAAAGAAGACCTTTCAGAAGATGAAAAGAATAGATTTATTGATAAACAAAGACAAGAAGATTTAAATCTTATTGATAAATCATATAAAACTGTTCCTACTAAATATTGGGAAAAAGCTTTAGCTGAAGCTCATAATCGTAGAGATACAGACCATTCTTTTGATTATAATGCTTGGTGGAATAGCAATCATGTTTATAATCCTTATACTAGAGAAATGGAACTTCTTCCATGTTGGACTACTAAAGCTATAAATCCTGAATATATGGAAGATGGTACTTTCCTTGGTGAATGGATTCCTAAAGCTGGTATGAGAACTAAAAAAGTTAAAGATGGCATGACTAAACTTGATGGTCTTGACCAAAAATATTATCTTGAAGACCAAGATATGAGAGATAAAGACTATAAAGATGATGCTTCTCTTGCAGCTAATTATATAAAAGGTGCTAATAATGGTAAATATGATAATAATGTTCAACTTAATGATAGAGAAAAAGAATTAAGAGATTATATTCAAAATACTCTTATTAAAACTGCTGGTAATATTGTCAGTAGAAGATATTTTGAATCAGGTCGTTTACCTCAACGTAGAAAAGCTGATCCAGTTAATGCTAAAATGGTTCTTAAAGAAACTGGTAAATTAGTTGGAATTGGTATATCTACTAATAATGGTAAAAAAGATTTTGATGAATATATAGGTTATGATAATGATGTAACTCCTATTATGCCTATGCTTAAAGATATAGTAAGTTCTAAAGTTACTAAAGTTGTTAAACCTGAAGAACTTGACGCTGCATTAAAATCTGACTATACTGTTACTCTTGATAGTAAGAAGTTTAAAAAGCCTGAACGTCTTAATTATGAAACAGATGATGATTATACTAAAGCTTTAGCTGAATATGAAGCAACTCAAGAGCTTGTCAAAAATCATAATGAAAAAGTTCGTAAAGATAATCTTGATAGAAATTGGATAAATGTTATTAGTGATTATATTAATCAAGCTTCTAGATATAATGCTATTCAAGATAGTAAGGAAAAGCTTTATTGGTTACTTGAAGAACTTAGACATCAACAAGCTTATATTCGTAAATATGGAGCTACTGGTGATTTAAGACTTGATAATAGAAGAAGTACTGATGATAATAATGTTTATCAAACTTCTACTGATGATAATCTTATTAAACAATATGAGAATCAACTTAGAAGACTTCTTTGGGACCAATGGAAAGAACCTGAAAATCATATGACTCGTTGGGCTAATCAACTTCAGACTTTTACATCTGCTAATTATATGATGCTTAATATACGTGGAGGTATTGCTAATGTTACTGTTGGTATGCAAAGTATATTTGGTGAAGCTATGGCAGGTGACCAATTTACTGCTAAAGGTTGGCGATGGGGAATTGCTGAATGGCATAAAGGACTTCCTGGTATGGCTGCGGGTATGTATGATGAAAAAGCTTATGGCAAAGTAGATGGAGTTATTAAATTTTTCAAAGCTGTTGACTATGATGAAATTACTGGAGTTGTAAGAAATGTTGGTCTTGCTAAATGGTCTGAAAGAATTAGAAATGCTGGTTTCTCTCCTCAAACTATTGGCGAAAACTTTATGCAAAATGGTGTTCTGCTTGCTATGCTTCACGAACATAAAATTATTACTATTGATGGTGATGATATTAGAGGTATTGGAGCTAGAATTATGAACAAACGAGAATATTGGAATTACAAAAAGATTAATCTTCTTGCTGATATTCTTGGTGAAGAACAACTTAATGAATATAAAAAGTTTAAAGAAGAAAAGATGAAAGACCCTAATCTTCTTAAAGATTATGCTTGGTTTAGAAAAGATTTAGCTACTGATTTTGTTGTTCAACATTGTAGTTCTAAACAACGTGCTGAATATATAAAGAAACAAAAAGAAGTAAAAGCTAAAATAGAAAAAGAATTTGATGCTAAGACTGATATTTATAGTCAACTTGAAGAAAAAGATGGTTATATTCAGTTTAAACAAAATTCTGATCTTGATAAACTTGATGAATTTAGAAGTGATAAAGATGGAGAAGATGTAACTAAAGCATATGCGCTTCTTGGAGAATTTTCTGAAAAAGTTCGTAAGACTAACAACTATATTCATGGTGTATATAATCGTCAAGGTATGGCTTATATTGAAAAGACTTGGTATGGTAGTCTTGTAATGCAATATCATAAACATCTTCCAATGGGTCTTATGAAGCGTTATCATACTAGAGGTAATTGGAATGAAGTTAGAAATTCTGTAAATAAAGGTATGATTGCTAGTTGTATAGACTTTTTAAAACTTGATATTGATTTGGTTAAACATGATGCTGGTTTGTCAGATGATGAAGTAACTGCTCTTAAAGGTGTTCAAAACATTCTTACTCATAGTTATCAATTACTTACTCATCTTAAAACAACTTGGGAAATAATGCCTGATTATGATAAAGCTAATATAAAGAGAAATCTTGGAGATTTAATAGGAGTTCTTGGAGGTATAATGGGTTCTATTGCACTTATAGCATTAGGTGCAGATGATGATAAAGATAAAGGTGCATTTGAAAATATAATGGCAAATCTTGCTTTATATGAAAGTGATAGACTTACTTCTGAATCATTTATGTATAATCCTATAGGTATGCAAACAGAACTTAAAACTCTTATGAGTACTCCTCTTGCTGCACAAAGTATTATAACTGATGGACTTAAAAGTATTTATGAAATAAGTGCTTTTATAATGCAAGGTGATGATTTTGACCCGATTTATAAAAGTGGTCGTTTTGCTGGAGAAAATAGACTTGGAGTTTATATTCAAAGACGTATTCCTATGTGGAATGGTATTAGACAAGTTATAGATTCTCCTGCTAATAATCATTATTATAAAGTTGGTGATACAGCTTGTAGTCTTATTAATACTAAAGGTATTGGTAATTGGATTAGAGGTAAAGGATATGATTACGATAAAGAATAACACGCCCGTAGAAGAACTGATACAAAAAATAACACTAATTATTAATTAGAGTTAAATACTTATAGAACTATTGCTTAAATAAGTAGAAATGCTTATCTTTGCAATAGTTCTTTTGTAAATGTGTGGTTTTAAGATTGTTAAACTAATCATGTATATGCGAATAATGGAGTATAGTGTAATGGTAACACAGTAGATTTTGGTTCTGCTATTACTGGTTCGAGTCCTGTTGCTCCAACAAACTTTGTTGCCATGATTAAAATAAATGTTCTTGTACTGTTTGAATGATGGATAGCCTTACTCATTTACGCTGATTTACTCCTAGATTGTCGTGATGATAGTCTAGGAGTTTTTGTTTATGTTCGTTTTAAAGTTGGATTTCTGTATTAAAAAAAAGGTGAAACACAAGCTCACGCTCATGCTCCACCTAAAGGTTACATAACATTTCTAGCCACTGCTAGAACAATTAATCATCTAATTATTTATTAATACAAAAACATATTTAATATTTCAATTTCTTCTATATTGGTCTAGTAAGTATGCAAATGAATAATTACCAAGATTATTGATTTAAATCTCATATATCAAAGATAATCAATATCAGCAATAGCGCAGTAGATTATAATAAGGATATTAATAATTACTGATATGTCATATCTTCGATATATGATGATTTCTAGTTACGACTGAATAATCATTCAGAAGATTAATAATATCTTGTTATATGAGAAAATAAATTCTTAAATAACACATATCAAACTTTGCCTCTTAACGAATAGTTTTATAAACATTACCATTAATATCTGTTTTAACAATAGTGTCAATAGTTATATTATTATATTCTTCTCCTAGACTATCAACAATATAAGCAGAGTCTATTCCACAAACATCATAATCAGTTCGATTATTTCTTGCAATAGCTATTAGAATAATCATAATAATAAACAATACAACACATATAATAAATAGATGTTTACTATAGTTCTTATTCATAGTTTCTTTTTTATTAAAAAAAACTCCTACTACTTTCACAAGCAATAGGAGCAATACATGTCTAATTTTAATTATAAAATATGGGGAAAAACCATTTATTTCAAATATAAGTCAATATATCTAACATTGACTATTTTAGGAAGAGAACCAACTGTATGAAAAGTAATAACATCGTTATTAATAAAAACAGTTGTTGGAAAATCTCTAAGAAAAACTCTTTTATTTCTCCACTTAGTGATTTCTCCTTTACTCATATCGGTAAAATCTCTAACTTCAAGAGTTATATCTTTACTATTATCTCTAATAGCTGCTTGAAGATTTTCTTTTTGTATTCTACAACCAGTACAACCTTTAGTTGTTATTAAAAGAATCTTTTTACTCATCTTCTTTCTTAGTTTCAACCTTCTTATTAAGAACTTCTGTAACATTTGTTACTTTCTCAAAATAAGTTCCATCAATAGCAAACTCAACACCTTCATTAGCAAGACAAGTTTCAAAATCTTTAGAAAGATTCTTCAAATCACGAACAACAAGTGCAACATTCGCAACAGTTACTTTATTAACATCATCATTATTAATTGCGTTATGCATAAACTTATTATAATTATTAAGCATTACAACAATATTAGCATGCTGCTCAATCATCTTCTTTACAAAATTCTTCATAATCTTTATTATTTATATGTTAAACATTAATTTATTTCTTAGCAGTAGAACCAAAACCACCATCACCTCTATCAGTTATTCCTAAATCTTCAAGTGTCTTGACTATTTCAAAACTAGCTTGACGATGATGAGGAACTTCAATTTGACAAATAACATCACCAATATTAATTGGAGTAGGATTGTTTGTAATAGGTCTAAAAACAATAAAAACTTCACCACGGTAACTTTCATCTACAGTGCCTGGAGCATTAGCTATTACATATCCCATTTTAGTAATACGACTATTAGGACGACAAGTAATTGAATCTCTATCTTCAGTAGCAACATGAATACCTGTACCACATTTAATACGACCATCATTTGTCTTTTCAATAGAAGTACAAACTACATCACAACAAGCATCAGTAGCATGACCGCCAAAACCATCTTCTTTAGAGTTAGCTACATAATGAGCATACTCTGGAATTTTAGCTTTAACTTTAGGGTCAAGCCAAATTTTAACTGGAACAAAATCGATAGCTTGAAGAAGAGCATCTTTAAGTTCTCTTTCTGCTAACTTACGATTAGCTGGGTCTTCTTTAAAAGCATTAGCATAATTAATAATTGCTTCTGCAATACGATTACTTAATTGACTCATTATTATTATTTTTAAAAGTATATACTATAGCAGAATATTCATTTATTTGATATTCTTTACTATTTCTTATTGATTTCATACTTGTATTAACTTGTTCTTTAAAAGCTTTACAACTTATAGCTTTAATCATTTGAGGATTTAATAAATACCAATCTTTAGTAACTTTTACATTAGAAGGTAAATCTTCAATATCTTTCCATCTTATAATAGCGCCAACATCTACTAATTCTTTAATAGCTTTTCTTATACTATCAGGATGTTTAGAATTACAAATATCAGAACTTACCAAATCTCTAACTTTAATTTCTATACTAGTTTGACTAGGTTTCATTGTATCACTAATCCAACAAGCTACATCACTAGCAGTTTTACTGCAATAACGGTGAATATAAGTAGAAACAAATTTATTAGTATCTTTAAATACTTCATAAACTACATCTACTTCTGTATCACCAAGTTTAAGTTTATTTCTTGCAGTAACTTCTACCATAATATCTTCAAAATTAATAGTATTAATCATAGAATCATTAACTTAAAATACGACATTACAAAGATAACATTTTAACCGATAAAACCGCCATTTCTTCACAGAAAAGACGGTTTTTTGTCGTTAATTTTAGTTAAATCTCTATGTAACTTATTGATTATCAGATAGTTATATTTGCTCTATATTATATAATATATTACTGATAACTTACTGATTATCGCTACAAAGATAAGCATTATCTTTAAAATGACCATAAGAAACAGTAATAAAATTATATGTATTTATAGTTTTTAATATTTCAGCTCTTCTACGGGGGTG
>ERZ1035027.688-NODE-688-length-18063-cov-5.134274_pt1 | contig 18063 bp, 26 predicted proteins | sample MGYA00520604_ERZ1035027 | MGnify/ENA primary metagenome ERZ1035027 (study PRJEB33766, sample SAMN09781743) | gut metagenome | biome: gut microbiome | host: Homo sapiens | place: Madagascar | study: EMG produced TPA metagenomics assembly of the PRJNA485056 data set...
CTATATATAGTGTTGTATTTGTTATAATATTGCTATATATAGTGATGTTATAATATGACAGACCAATGTATGAGCGCAATAATTTTCGCTATTTGCTTAGGGTGTATGGTAGCAAGATACGCTGTGTAGTTTTAATTTCGTCTTAAAAAAATATTGCCACAAGAAATTTTTTATTACTGCTTGATTTGCTAGTGGTGATATTTTTATCCTACTATATGATATACACATCATATCGGAAAAATTTGATGTGCGTTTGTCGATTACTAGTTGGGATTTTGCCGATAGAGAGAATGGGCGTGAAATGTTTGTGAACCCATTTGAGATGGTGATAGTGTTGTATTCGATTGCATTTATCGCCGTGTGTTGCAGGCGATATTGTTGTGTGTTGCAGGCGAAAACAAGAGATTATAGATGGCGATTTGATAATAAGACATTGATTGTTGTTGTGTTTGCGCTTTTCATTATGATGTGTTCACCCGTAAACGATATTTGCTGCAATGTTTTGAATTGCATATATCATACTGCATCTGCATATGATTATGATAATGTATATGCAGATGGATATGGTTTTAGAGAATTGAATTTCATTTTTGAATTTGAAATTTGAGTTTTGATTTTCATTTTTGGATTTTTGAAATTGAAAATTTAGAATCGAATTTTGAATTTGAGTATTGACAAATTGATTACAAGATGTTACAATGGCCTTGTTGCAAATCATGATATAGATAAAAGGTGGCTTGCAAAAAATGAAAATTGAATTTGAACCATTGTATTATGACTACGAAAAGAAATCTTGGATTTGCCCATATTGTAAAGCTGAATATCATAGGAAATATGAAAATAAGCCACGTCCATCTTATTGCATGATTTGTAAAAAAGAATGGAGTGTTGCTAAATGAATACGGGTCTGATTAAAGGAATAACAGTAGCGGTTGCGACCGTTGCTTGTACATCCATTGTAACGATTGCGACAGTAAATGTTAATAACGATTCTCAGCCCGAAGAATCAACAATTAAATATAGTTTAGAAGAAAATGAAAAATGTGATATGTTGACTGCCGCACCCGAATATACAGTCCTGACGATTTCCAAGCGGAGCATTGATATTCCAGAGACGTGGAAAGAAATTAAGGCCGAGGCTCAAATGAGAAAAGCAGCTAATGCAGCAACTACAGTGATTGATACAATCACAGAGCAAGCCGAAGAGTCTAAATGCAAATATGCGCTTACAGACTATGAACGTTGGTATCTCGGCGCGATTGTGGCCGGTGAAGCTGGGGCTGAATCCATGGATGGAAAAATGGCTGTAGCTCAGTGCCTTTTGAACGCAATGTTGCTTGAAGGATATACGCCTGAACAAGTACGCAAAAATTATCAATACAGCGGATGGAATGAATCACTAGCTATGGAGTCTAGCGTGCAGGAAGCCATCACTCGCATATTTGACAACGGGGAGACTGTGACAGATAAATACATTTTATATTTCTATGCTCCGGCATTGTGTTACAGTAGCTGGCATGAGAGTCAAGATTATGCGGGTACATTTGGAACTCAGAAATTTTTTGCCAAATGGTAAAAAACAGTGCTTGACAAATAATCAAACACATGATACAATGGAATTGTTGATTGAGAGAGTTAAAAATTAAATCTTGGTTCTGAAAAAACTGTTGACAACTCTGGCGAGATATGTTACAATGGATTCAGAAATTGAGAAAATAAAATTTTAACGATTTCAAAAAAACACTTGACAAATGTTATTCAGTATGGTATAATTCAAGTGTCGTTAGGAAATATCCTTCATGCTTGGTACGTCAAGCCAAGCAATCAATATAGCGGATTTGCCAAGTGGTAAGGCGCATGGCTTTGACCCATGTATTCGGCAGTTCAAATCTGTCATCCGCTGCCAGCCGATGTAGGACGGCTTTATTTATCAAAGGCAATCAAACATGAGTGGCCTACGCTTATGTGAGACGTTTCTAGTGCGAAAAGCTAGACAAAGGTCAGACAACGACAAGAGTGGCCATAGCCATGTGAAATGACTCTATTCATGGCAAATTTGGGAACGTGCGTAATAGATTAAAATGCGATTTGATGCTTCATGTAGCGCTCCGACGTCATGACGGCATAAGTATCAAAAGTAAGGGCGCACCACGACGATGTTCGGAATCATAAACTAGCGGATTGGTCGTCGAGGCCGATAATTCGGCAAATATGCGGTATTAGTGTAATGGAAACACCGTAACACTGATTTCTATGTATGCGTACCTCATGCTGGAAGAGGGGGCTGACTGCCGCAAGAGTGCAGGCTCGGCAAGACGAGGGTTCAATTCCCTCCGTGTACACAAGTAGTCGGGTAGCGCCCGAACGATGTGAGACCGCTTCGGCATGGCTCACCCAGAATGACAATGCTCGCTGAAAACTGCGCTTGTCTTGATGTGTCAAGACCGGTTTGACCTGACGGAATAAGGGCTATGACTTTTCGGAGCGTAGTTGCTGGTAACGTGTGACAATCTAAGCAAGAAAGCCGACCATGCGGTATTGGTGTAATGGCAGCACAGCAGCCTTCCAAGCTGTTAGTGGCAGTTCAAATCTGCTATATCGCTCCATCCAATAAAATTGGCCAAGTGTACATAGACCAAAGAATTGGAAATAAAAAATTGTCGAAAAGACTTTGCGTTTTCTTTTTGCTAACAAGTTGGCGGCGTATATACTTCAAACCGCCATCCTCCATATAGCGGATTGGTGTAAAAGTAACACTTTGGCCTCATACGCCAAAAGAAGCACGGGCAGTACGTGCATCCGCAACCAAAAGTCTAATCGAGGGTGGACTAATGAATGCGGTTTGTGGGAGTGTAAGCCGGGTAATTGATATGTATACCTCTGTCAATTACCTAGACTGCTCGGGTAGATTAGACTTTATCCAGCAAATAAGCTGGACGTTGTGTTGCCTCCTTCAAAAATAAAATCCTCATATCTGTTACTTACTAATAACAAGTTGGATGAATAAAGGCAGAAAAATCGCGGCGTGATGTAAAGAGCATCGTCGGTCTTATAAACCGAAGCGCACCAGATTAGTGCCGAGTTCCGGGGCAGTACCGGGGGCCGCGACCAAACCCTTCAAGCTAAGGCATTATAAACTTAGCGGAGTTGGGTGTTACGAAAGGGTAAGGTTTGCGGTCAGCCTGTAAAACTGCTTTATACTCCCATAGTTTAATGGTAAAACAACGGGTTTATACCCCGTAGTGACAGATAATCGGTCAATCTCGGTTCGAGTCCGAGTGGGAGTTCCATGAATTTTTTTGTAAAATAAAAGAGGATTTTTATTATGGACGAACTTTTAGTCTCTGAAGAGAATATGAAAATCTTTGAGCAGATAAAAGCTTTAAAGAAAGACAAGTATTCCATGAAAGATGTTAATACCATTTGCGAATTACTTGGTGTTAAAGAGCAAATGACCGCCAGCCCCAGTGTCAAGTAGCTTTAAGTTCTCAAAGTAAAAAAGTCATATGTACAGTGGCGAGTATGAAACAGGAATTGCGAAAACGACAGGCCAAGAGAGGCGGGATGTGTGGTAGGGGGAATCCTTAACCCTTATATATGCGAGGACGTGGCCGTGTTCATACAAAAGTCCTAGGAACTCTGTTGTATGGGATTTGCAGTTCGATTCTGCTTCCTCGCTCCAAACCGCCTATTGGGGTTCTTGTGTTTTAGTTTTAAGTTGAGAGACCATAGAAACTCTCACACTAAGTTGATTAATTCATAATCAATGAAAGAGAACGAGGTTACATAGTCCTGTGAAAGTAGGATAGCAGGGCACACCAAGCATGGCCGCGAATACAATGACGTGGGAGGATTGGGTATTTGTAGGTCATGCTTGATTATGGAAAACGATAGTGCATGAGCTTGAGTTTTCCTTTGGATACTTTCTAAAAAGTGAATTATCTATTCTATAATCCTCATACTCGCTACCTGTTGCCGTAGGTTGGACGAATAAAGGTGGGACTATATGCGGGATTGGTGGAATTGGCAGACACATCTGATTCAAACTCAGATGCCGTAAGGCGTAGGGTTTCGAGTACCCTATCCCGCACCAACTGTTATGGTTTGTTGACCATTGTTTGAACAACAGTAAAACACAGGACGATGTGCAAAAGCATAATCAATGGCAGTTTTTGATAGTAAAGCTGAAAACTATCTGGGGCTTACATTGTAAGCGAGGCTTCTCAAGGGTTGAGCCTATCAGCCCTATTCCACATCAGCATCTATGACTTGTTTGTGGATGTGTTTCTACTGACAGGCAAAAGACAGAAGCGTTTATGTTGTACATATCAATAATGGTACGTTAAGTCATTATGAAATATGCCGCTATACTTCAATGGTAGAAGGGCCGGTTTATACCCGGTGTAAGTCCTAGATTGGGGCGAAATTTCGGTTCGAGTCCGAATGGCGGTTCCAGATAATCTACATATCAACTAAAAATGAGGTGAGATCATGACAAAGAGAGAATTCGCAAATATAATTTCTGACAGATTGCGTGTCTCTAAGTCGGCTGCACAAGAGAATGTCGATATTATTTTTGAGGGTATTTACGACGTTCTTTCATCCGGCGAATCGCTTACAATCAATGGATTCGGTAATTTTGAGATTAAGCAAAAGGCAGAACGAAATTCGCACAATCCGCGTACTGGTGAGACAATGACAATTCCGGCTCGTATGGAACTGAAATTCAAGCCGTGTAAGCAGCTTAAAGAGGATGTTCGAGCCATTGAAATCAAATAATTGTATTGCCGCGTAGATCATTTCTATGCGGCAATATTTTTTTTATTTACAAATGCTTGACTTGTCTATATGGTATGCTATAATCAAGTCAGATAAAACAAGGGAGGATAAAAATAATGAACGAGTTGTTTATCCAGTACATGAAGAACAAAAAAAAGTCTGAGCGCACGATTGAGTCCTACTGCAAGATTATTGATTCCATGTTGGATTATATCGGCAAATCCGAAGAGGAAATCACGACTTTGGATATTTCCGACTGGGAATCTTCGTTCATCAACCTGTCCTCCTCGACCATCAATGTTCGGCTCAGTGCGGTATCTAGTTACTTTCATTTTCTTGAGATGCTTGGCCTTGTAGACAAGAATCCAGTCAATCTCATCGACCGTCCGAGCATTAAGAACAAGGCAAAGCCGTATCTGTCTCAGGAACAGGCACAGGCCATCATTGACCATGCAAAATGCCGTAGAGACAAGGCATTTATTATTGCGCTGCTCTCCACTGGTATGCGTTTTGATGAACTGGCTAGTATCAAACTGTCTGATTATCTCAAAGATAAGCATTGCATTAAAATTTTGGGGAAGGGCGCAAAAGAGCGCATGGTATATTTCAACGATTCAGTATGTGCATCGATTGATGATTATCTTGAAAATCGCTATCCGTGCAGATGTGAATATCTGTTTGTTAGCAATCAAGATAGCAAGCTCAACTCTAAGAACACGGCCAATATGATTCGTATTGCGGCCAAACGGGCTGGTATTCCGTTTTGGGATGAACTTGCCAATCATGCGCTCAGAGCTGCTTGTGCGACGATTATGAGCGAAAATAACGTGCCCGTGGCCACTATCCGTGATGTACTTGGTCATTCCAGCATCTCTACTACAAGCCGCTATATCAAGAAGAATGAAGAGGCCGTAAAAAATGCAAGTTTTGCCATGAATTTCTCTTGACAATGGTGGTAAAATGTGATATATTGATAGTGCAATATTTATAGGAGGTAGAGTAATGGATGAGCTAAAGAAATGCCCGTTTTGCGGAGGTAAAAAACTCAAGATAAAACGAAAGTCTCGTCTCGCGGGGTGGAATGGGCTTGATATGCGAGTAGAAATGCACACTTTTTCTGTCCGATGCAACACCTGTCACGCGCGTGGTGGTACTGTTAGTGGTCGCGTTATGGATGACCCGCGGATATGTTGCGCTCAGCTTCCAGACTGGGCTACGACGGACAAAGCTCTGGAAGAAAAAGCAATCGACGCGTGGAACAGGAGGGTTGACAATGCATAACTATATCACGAAAAGGCAGCTTCAAGAAATTGGAGATGCAGTATTGTTTGGCGAAAATAGTTTTCATTTGACACTAAAAAAATATACGGGAATTGAAGCGCGTCCGTATACAGCGTATCTATATTACGACAGTTGCGGAAATTTTATTGGAGATAGTGAGGGAGCGACGTTAGGGTCGCTGTTGGAAGCTGCGAATATCGAGGTGAGAAACGATGGGGCTTGATATTGAAATTAAATCCGCAAAAGAAATTCGCTGTCCTCATTGCGGAGAATTTCTTACGGATAAGATTGAAGATGAAGTTGATTCATGTGGACGTGGATGGTATGATATTCTTGAAGAGTTCGGATATTATGTGCCATACGAAAAGAGAACCGAAGAAAATGACTGGTATGGAAAAGATATGGCTCTGACTGATATGCAAGCTCTAGCATTGGCTAATTATGCCTGTGACAATAATTTATATAATTTCAAGGAAATTGATGACCTTGTTAATGATTCACTTGGCTCTGGAAGTAAAGTCATAATCAATGCAGATTGGTAGGTAGTATATATGAATGAATTACTAGGCTATGAAGATGACATTATCCGCGCAATTCATCTAATGTATGAAGATGAACCGATGACCGAAATTGACTGTTATCGGTATCTATCTCGACTCAATGATTCGACAGATGTTTATGCTCAAGCTCTATCACAAAATAGCCGTGATGCGTTGCAAGAGATGCAGATTTGCTCATGTTGCGGGGAAAGATTGCAACGGCAGCGAATCGTTGATAGGTATGATGAATTCGGCCCGGTATATGTAGACGTGTTATATTGTCCAAAATGTGGAGAGGTATTTGAATGAACGAAGAAAAAAAGACATTAGAAGATATTGTCCGTGAAGCAATCGAGCCAAAAATGACCGATGCATTTTATCGAGGCATGATTGTTGGCGCTCACACCGGAATGAAGATGGCGTGGGGTAAAATTCGTAATTGTACAAGCGCCAAAGAAATCAAGCGAATTATCAAGGCCGAGGCAGACAAAGCCGATAAAGCGCTTCGTGGAGATAAAGCAGATGAAAACAAGTGATGGCCTAAAGTGGCTAGGTATGGCATTTGGCTCGATTGTAGCTGTAAACATTGCTCTGCCACTACTTGATGCCGCGTCTAGTTATATTCAATCTCGAATTAACAAAGCAATCAATGTGATGGCCATGGATTTAGAGGAGCATCAAGCAGAGCACGAAGCCGCTGTTGAGTTGATTCATCCAACAAACGGCCAAAATACAATTGCGATGGGATTTCAATATTCAAATGAGGATGAGGAATATGTATAAGAGAATTGAGTGTTTTTCTGAATCCATTTGTACTGATTGTAAATATCGCTCAAAATGTGATGATGAGATTGTTAGATTTTCTGCTTTTCAGGAAATTAGGGATGCAATTTTTCCAAATGCAATCGCTAAATATGATGATTGTGGATTATGGATTAAATTTGATTGTGAGGATGAAGAATGAGCCATACAAAAGATGATTTGAGGGAACTACAATCCAAATCTCTTGAAGAAAAAATCCAGATTTCTACCACTCGATAATCCGAGCGGTATGAAACTTGGGGTGGTCAGGTATGTATAAGTTTTTCGGGTGGTAAAGATAGTAGAGTTCTCTTAGATTTGGTAAGACGGATATATCCTGATGTTCCAGCTGTTTTTAGCGACACTGGACTTGAATTTCCAGAAATTAGAGAGTTCATTAAAACTTTTGATAATGTTGTGTGGCTAAAACCAAAATATACTTTTGTAGAAGTTCTTAAAAAATATGGCTACCCTATTGTTAGTAAAAGAATAAGTGAAGATGTTCATGGTGCCAAGCCCGGTAACAGACGATGGCGCACATTGCACGGAACGGATGTTATGAAAAGTGGCGCACCATCATTTTTTAATAGTGCTAAATGGGGGTATCTGTTAGATGCTGATTTTAGGGTTGGTTCTTCATGTTGTAATGTAATGAAGAAAAATCCTCTTAAAAAATATCAAAAAGATACTGCCCAGAAGCCTTATGTTGGCACAATGGCAATAGAATCTGTATCTCGCCGCTCTCAATGGCTACAAACTGGGTGCAACGCTTTTACCGGCGAATACCCAATGTCAACACCAATGGCTTTTTGGACAGAACAAGACATATTACGATACATCCAAAAATATAATTTGTCTTATGCTCCCGTTTATGGTGAACTAAAAGAATCTAACGGTATTCTTTATTTCACTAATTATAATCGAACTGGATGCGTGTTTTGCGGTTACGGGTGTCATCTTGAGAAAGAACCAAATCGTTTTCAAACCCTTGCTCAAACCCATCCGCAACTCTACGATTATTGTATGCGTGGTGGCAAATACGATGAATCTGGCAAATGGGTTCCAGACAAAGGGCTTGGTATGGCTAAAGTCCTTGATTTCATCAACGTAAGGTGGTGGAATGATGGTGATGAGACCAAGAGAGACGAATATAGAGCAAAATATAAAGAAAAAGAAGAGGCGCAATATGGTAAACAATAATGAGTAGCGGAACATCCAAGCCATATCTACATTTTATTGGTGGCAATGCAAGCGACGTAACTGGAAGTTGCACGATTGTTCGATTTGATAAAATTAAATTAGCTGTAGATTGTGGATTAATACAAACAAATAATCTTATCGCAGACTATCGTTCTAATAGAGATTTAATTAAGCGTATTAAGCCAAAGTCAATTCATGGCGTTATTATCAGTCATATACATGCCGATCATATAGGGCTACTCTTGCCATGTGCAGCGGCGGGTATGCAAGCCCATATTTACATCCCACAAGGCAGCTATAACCTGCTAAAAATCATGCTCGAAGATAGTGCAAAAATTATGATGCAGGATAGCTTGCAGATGCAATCTAAACATGGTGTAAAAGCGCCTCCATTAGCTACTATGGACGATGTTGGAAAGGTGTTAGACAGGGTTATCGAGGTTCCGTTTAATCGGCCGACTGAAATTGTCGGAGGAGCCAAATTAACATATATTCCAGCTGGTCATATTGTTAATTCGGCTCAGATTATTCTTGACGTAAAGCAAGGATATGTTAATAAACGGCTTGGATTTACAGGGGACATCAATACAGAGAATAAAAGCAAATCTGTAGCTTCAATTCAGCCGTTGCCGCGGTGTAATATCATAGTTGGGGAAAATACTTATAACAATCCAGAGCGGTGCTATAGCGTTAAAAAAGACAGATGGTATGATGAACGATTGATTACGACGGTAATTGAGCAATATAATAAAATTCTCATACCAGTGTTTTCGCTCCAAAGAGCTGAGGATGTTCTTGAAGTTCTGGCCAAAATCAAGCCAGATTGTCCAATTATTTTAGACAGTCCTCTAGCCTGTAAAATTTATCGCTCATGGCCCGAACAACTTGACTATGAGGAATCACTTGGCTTAAAACTAGTTTCGGATTGGAATGATAGTTTAATATATCAGAATCTGAACGAGCATATGATTATATTAACATCAAGTGGAATGATGGCAGCTGGCCGTGTAATAGCTTATGCTAAGCATATCCTTCCAAATTCAAATAATGCTATTCTATTCTGTGGTTATTCATCTCCGAATACGCTTGCTTATGAGATAAAAAATGGTTCAAGGCAAGTCAAGATAGATGGAGAATGGGTTGAAAATAATGCGCAAATCTATAATCTAAAGACGTTTTCTAGTCATGCGAATTATAATCAACTTATGCAATATTATCAAGAAATCGCTTATGACAAGCTCTGTCTCGTCCATGGTGATTTTGAAAATAAAGTTGAATTCGCAAATACGCTGCAAGATAAACTCGGCAAGCATGGAAAATCAAGCCGTGTAATCGCTATTCAACAAGATACTAAAATATATTTCTAGGAAGATAATTATATGATTCATAACACTACCCCCCCCCCGCAGCTCAGGAAGTAAACTAAAAGAATATAAATTTAACTATGAAAATACCTATATAACCAATCTTAATAACGAAACGCTTTATGTTAGTTATCATAGGTATCAAAACAATTATTGGAATATAGCTCTTTTGCCAAATAAAAGCGAGTCTACGTCTAACACATACAATTTTAGCTGTTTTCGCAAAATTGATAATGAGTATCAATTTGTTTTTGCAGTTATAGATGGTACGATAACTGGATATTATTCCTCTGTCGGACTTGATGAGAATGGAGACATAAAAGAAAATAAATTTATACCTGAAAATTTTTCATATTACGTAAAAGAGTAAAATATAATCATAAAATTTCATAATCCCTTATATAGTGAAATAGTGTTGCAAAATTTCTCATATTCTAAGAAGTATTCCTGAAGAAGATAAAAATTAAAAACAACTCTTGACAAAAGCCTTTTGGTGTGGTATGATTGATTACATCAAAAGGCTTTTGTCTATTATGAGGAGGTTTGTATATGTACGAACAGTATACTGATAAGCAGATTGTTGAGATGCTGGGGAACAAACTGGAAAAGTTGGGATATAGCACTTTTGCTAATAATTCCAAGTATTATCCAGATGTTTGTAAGTTAATTGCAACTATTTATAAAAGTGGCTACATCCGTGGTCAGCTTGGTCGGAGTTTTATTATTGGTGAGAAGAAAGCCGAAGAAAAGAAGGACACAGAACCCGTGAACATCTTCAAGGTAGGTGATAAGGTAAAATTTCTTGGTCTTAATATTGAAGATGAAGAAGCCTTGGGCAACAGACTAATCTATCCACCTGTAGATACGGTTGGTGAAGTTGTAGAGTCTGGTCTTGTCTATTGTGTTGTTCGTTGGCCCAAGGGTACTACTTCTGGTGATGGAGTGTGGGTTTGTCGAAATAGTTATCTTAAAAAAGTAACTGAACATTGGATTAGTGCAACCAAATGTAATGTTCAGGTTGGGGATAAGGTTAGGATGATTGATGATGATTTACATCTTATTGATCCTGAGTGTAATCCTGTGGCTGGAACTATGGGTGTTGTAGAAAAAATTGATTCCTTCGTTTGCCTTGTCCAATGGCCGAACGGCACAACCAGTTATAATGATAAATGGTATCATACCTATAATGAACTTGAGGTGCTACTATACGAGTAAAACCTCTATTGTCTAAAATCAACCTCCTCTACGTTTGTTGAGGATTATTTGGGCGCTTGTAAAGTAGAATACATTGATGAATACTTAAACCAAACGGTTGGTAAGGAGGACAAATAATATATGTTATTTTGGATTTTTATTGGTGCGTTTGTGACCACGCTTGTGACCACGCTGATGTCTGTATATTTGTTAAGAGACACAGACATTCCGTTGGAAATATTAGCAATAATGGGAACACTCCTTGGAACGACTATCGTAACAATCCTTTGCATTATGGCTTGTAATTATTTGGTATTAACGTAAAAGTTTCGGGTTATCAAAAACGTTATGAAGCATTAGCGTATCAGTATGAAAATAATTTTTATGATAATGACAATGATATTGGAAAGAGAGAGCTTATATCTGAAATCCAGTATTGGAACAGTGACCTTGCTTATCGTAAAACAATTCAAAGAGATTTCTGGGTTGGGATTTATTGTCCCAACGTATATGACCAATTTGAGTTTATCGAACTAAATAAGGAGGCAAAATGATGAAGTATGAATTTCATGTAGGGGATTATGTTGAAACGTCTGGTGGGAATGAAGGATATATACTTAAATATACTTGTTTTTCTGATGAATTTCCTGCTGCTTGGGTTTTAACGGTTTATCATAAAGAATACGGGCATTCAACGGTTTATGAAGTTTGTGAAAATTGCTTTCCTGCATTTTTCAACCGCATCGGCCAGTATGATTTCACTAAGAAGGACGAAGATGAAATTGAGCCTTTGTGTGAAGAATATACCAAATCTTTTCCAATCTGTAAAACGACCACTACTGGAAACGATTCGGAGTGGCGCAATATTGACATTGGTGTTATGGGTAAGAAAATCAACGAGCTTGTCGATGCAGTGAATTCAATTAAAAAGGAGACAAATAATGGCTAAATTTATCATTACACTAATTTGTTATGCAGTTATGATGATTTGTAATATCACTACGGCCATTGGATATTCCCATAGTAAAAATGAAAAATCATCTAAAATTTGCTATGCATCATGGTTTATTTCAGGAGCATTGGCGGCAATGTTCCTGCTGTGGCTCCTTGCTCAAATCTTGGTGAAGTGATATGATTTATTTAGATAATGCGAGTACAACAAGGCCGCAGTTCTTTGTTGAAAAATATGATAACAGTTGGATGAATCACAACGCTAGATATGCTTATGAGCTTCAGCACGTCATCACAGATTGTCGCGATAAAATCAAGCAGTGTATTGGCGCAAATGGTGGCAAGATTATCTTTTGCAGATGCGCCACTGAGGCCATTGAAGTTATTGGTCGTAAATTCTGTGCATTGGCTTGTTCTCCAAAAGAACATGATTGTGTGTGGAATAATTGTAATATCCATCAGCATGGATGGCAGTACAACAGTGATGCACAGGGATATGTGTGTCAGCTTGTAAATCAACTCACCGGCGAATATGACTTTGAAATTGATAAAAAGGGTATTTCTGTTCACGTTACTAACCAATATCTAATCTGTGATGCTACAGCTGCTATTGGCAAGGTTGAGATTCCTAAAAATTTAGATAATTGGTGCGATGCTTTGTTTTTCTCTTGTCATAAAATTCACGGCCCACACATTGGTGTTTTGTGGATCGGCGATAGGTTGTGTGAGGCGTGGGGTTTGTCAGATGATGAGCGGAACAATTACGATTTTCTGCATGGAACGCTGGATTCTGGTGCTGTAATTGCCGCCACAGATGCGATTTTTGAGGCTACAAGCTATATTGATAGAAAGATTGATTATTATGATGATTTGCTTCAAACACTCATCTCAGAGCTAATTAGAGCCAATATTCCACATGATTTGATTGGTGATTCATATGATGCTGCTGATTATACGTCTGCAACAAGTGCGATTGTGTTGCCGGGTGTAAACGCTGATGCTCTTCAACAGTGGCTCGCTGGTAAGAATTGCTTTATTGGAATTGGTGCTTCTGCATGTAGCCAGTCTCACGATTATCGCGTTTTATGTGATGGCTATAATCTGTCTAAGCAAAAGGCCGAGCAGACAATTCGTATCTCGTTTAGTATGGATAATGACAAACAGGACATTCTTGACTTCGTTGAATATCTAAAAGAATATAGAAATATCTTTTGCAAAAATTAAATATCTGCTTGACAAACCTCTTCTTGTATGCTACCATGATGGTACAAATCAAGAGGAGGTTTGTTGTTATGAAAAACGAATATATCTATGAATGTATTAACGATTGGCGCGATGCGTTGCTAAACAATAAAAATACAGATAGAATTGCAATGGATATGGGAAACTTTCTTCTCTCTCTTAAAGAAGAGATGAAAATCAACGAGGCCAAAAAAGCTGGCAAATCTCAGATTCTTAGTGGCGCTAAGAGCATTATCAAAAATGCGAAGAAAAATCCTCGTGAAATTTTACACGGTATGTTCCCGAATGAAACATCGGATGGAACGGTATGGTGTGTATGTGATGCTTATCGGGCTGTTCGTTTTAAAGATGAATTGCCTCTTGAAAAGGCCGAAGATACCACTGGTGCTGGATGGTTTGATTTAAGAAAAATTATGGTTAGACCATATAATTCTAAGAAAATTGAGTCTCCTGATTTAACTGAATTCAAATTGTTTGCTCGGACACATAAGAGTGACCGTTATCAGATTGATAAAGAGTTGGATATTTGGGTTAATTCAAATTATTTAATGGATATGCTAAAATGTTTGCCGAATGCCAAAGTATATGTTGTTGGCCAGCTTAGTCCAATTTATTTTGAGGCAGATAATGGAGATGGCATTCTGTTGCCAGTCAGACCAAAGAGGTAATGATATGCCAAAACTCATAGATATGACAGGATCGGCTAGAATATTAGGTACTACGCCATCTACAATTTATCAAAGATTGTGTGCTGGATGGAGTGAACTTGAGGCGGTAACAGTGCCAGTAGGTATGCGGAGAAGAAAAAAATGAGTAACTATACAATCCTTCATTGCCATACGATGTTATCTAATGGCGTAACAAACATTGATTCTGTCACGCATTATGAACAGTATGTCGATCAAGCAAAAGAATTTGGTATGACCGCTATGGCAATCTCCGAGCACGGTTCGGTGTTCGGTTGGGTTAAAAAGAAGTTGGCGATGGAATCGGCTGGCATTAAATATATTCACGCAGAAGAATTTTATCTTACTTCTACGCTTGATGAAAAAAAACGCGATAATTATCACTGTTTGCTAATTGCCAAGAATTATGATGGGGTTCTTGAATTAAACAAACTATCGAGTAAATCATTTAATCGTAACGATAATTCTTTTTATTATGTTCCGCGCATTACAATCAATGATGTAAAAAATACGAGTGATAACATTATTGTGTCAACCGCTTGTCTTGGAGGCATGTTAAATAAAGCGTCGGATGATATTAAAACAGATTTTATCGTTTGGCTTACGGAGCATAAGGATAGATGCTTCCTTGAAATTCAGCCACACTTAGACGAAAACCAGATTGTATATAATCAATATCTTTGGAGATTATCTAAAAAAACTGGAATCCCATTACTAATGTGTACTGATACACACGCACTAAATTCCACGCATGTAGAAGGACGCAAAATTCTTCAAAAAGCCAAGAATATCCATTTTGATGGCGAGGATAAATTTCATTTAGAAATGTTATCTTATGATGATTTGGTTAATTTATGCCGTAAACAAAATGCGTTGCCAATAGATGTGTATTTAGATGCTATTGAGATGACAAACTCGGTGGCTGATGTGGTGGAGCCGTTTGACATTGATTATAGTTATAAATACCCTCATTTATGGGGCGACGACAGTGAGCAAGTGCTTAGAGATAAGATTGCTGACGGAATTAAATGGCGTGGGGTTGATAAACTGCCAAACTATCAAGAATATTTACTCCGAATCGAACATGAAATGAAGGCATATATTCATAATGGTGCTATCGACTTCATGTTGCTTATGGAAGATATTGTTGCATGGTGTAGAACGCAGGACATTCAGATTGGATATGGTCGTGGCTCGTGTACTGGCAGCGTTATCGCATATCTACTTGGCATTACTGAAATGGATAGCATAAAGCATGGCCTTAATTTTGAGAGATTCATGAATACAGAACGCGTGTCTCTATCCGATATTGATTCTGATATTCCGCCTAATAGAATTGATGAGGTAAAAAAATATGTGTTTAACAAACATGGTTTATATTGTGCCGATATTATCACATTCAATACAATCGCTCTAAAGGGCGCAATTAGAGATGTTGGCCGCGCTCTTGAACTTCCACTTGACAAAGTAGCGGAAATCTGTAATAATGTCGAACGAGACGAAGATGGTTGCAGAAAGGAATATCCAGAGTTATTCAAATACGTAGATATTGTAAGCGGATGCGTTGTTTCTGTTGGCAATCATCCTAGTGGTATGATTGTTGCACCTCATAGCATTGATGACAGAATGGGGTTGTTCACATCGACCACTGATACAGTTCCAATTAGTCAAATCAATATGAAAGAGGTTGATTTGCAGAACTATGTAAAGCTAGACCTTTTAAAGTTGATTACAATTCAGATTATCAATGATACGTGTAAGATGATTGGGATTGATAGGTTGACACCCGATAATATGGATGTAAATGATGTTGCTGTATGGGAATCCATTAGAGATGACACGACAGCAATATTTCAATGGGAATCGCAATCAGCACAACAATATATCAAAAAATTGTTATCAGATACAACGATTTCCAAACTACGTAAATCTCGACCGAATATTGATTACATCACACTGTTATCTATGGGGAATGGTGCTATTCGACCAGCCGGTGCGTCTTATAGAGACGAGCTTGCCAATGGAGATATTCGTACATATGATAATGAGGCAATCAACAATTTTATGTCTGACACGTTTGGTTTTTTAATCTTTCAATGCCAAATCATTGGTTTTTTGCATCAGTATTGTGGTTATACTATGGGAGAAGCTGATATTGTTCGCCGTCATTTTGCCAAAAAAACCGGCACAGACAAAGATATTCCACAAATTAAAGCTGGATTTGCAAAAACAATGGCTGAGCATTACGGCATGAGTCAAGAGGAGTCAGACAAGACAATCGCCAACTTTATTCAGGTTATTGAAGATGCAAGCAATTATTTGTTTAGTCTGAACCATAGTCAGCCATATAGTTATGAAGGGTATGCGGAAGGGTGGCTGAGATATTATTATCCATTACAATTTTTGACCGTGTGCCTCAATGTAGAACAAGGCAACGAAGAAAAAACAAACGCACTAACATCATATGCGCATAGAATTGGTGTCGCAATCAAATCTCCGTTATTCAGACATTCTAGTGCAGAATATTTTTGCGATATTGAAGAAAATGTAATATACAAAGGACTTGGCTCAATCAAATATATGAGCGCAGCTGTAGCGGAAGAATTATACTCAATGCGCGATATGAAATTTGGCAATTTTATTGATTTTCTATTCGCTATGCAATCAATGACCAATAAGCCGGATAGCCGCCAGCTCGATATTCTTATCAAGATTGGATATTTTGTTGAGTTTGGCCCAGCTAAAGCTTTAATTGAGGGTGTACGCGTATTTAATCTTTTCTACAAATCCAAAACAATCAAGCTCGATAAATGGAGTGAGATGGGTTATAATACGGCTATGCTTGAGCCATATGCTGGCAAGATGACAGATAAGACGGCAAGTCAACTGGATAATCGAGGTATTATCCTTGCCATACTGCGGCAAACCAAGATGCCAAAGACAACCATTGTGGATGTGCTGAGATGGCAAGCCGGGATATTGGGCTATGTGGATGGTAACGACCCAAAGCGGGATGTAAATGATTGGCTGGTGCTTGACATCAAAACAAGCGGATATGGTGTGACATGGATGCGCCTATACAATCTCGCTTATGGCGCAGAGCGAACATACAAGCTCAATAAGTTATGGGCGGCCAAACACAAATGTAAATCGGGCGATGTTATCAAGGCTGTGCTTGAAGATAAACCAAAATGGCGAAAGGTTGATGATGAATTTGTTAAAACAGGCGAGACCGAGACGCAGATTAAGGCGTTTAAGGTGGTTGATTGATGAACTATAAAGATGTTTTTGATACTGGATTGTATGTTGACAAGGCATATATAGACGGCGATTTTATGGTTATTCACGTGCGTGATAAATTTGGGAACACAGATGAACTTAGGGTTGATATTAGTGACCTTGTCGGTTAATACACTGATGAGGAGCGTGAAGCATGTGAAGCATTGTGGCGAGTTTTGTGCTCCTGAATGTGTAGATGGCTATTGCCCTAAAGCATAGAGAGCAGAAAGATGTATGGATGTTATTGACAACTGCCGAGATTGCTGTTATAATACTGGCAAGTGTGAAGATTGTATCTTTGAAGGGAGCGAGGAGTGCGCCAATGGGATGTAATTACTGCGATTACAGTAGACAGAACGTAAGTGGTGAAGGCGAGCGCAGCCGATACGAATATGTGTATCAATGTGCAATCCATAATCACGATGCCTGTCCAAGCAAGGGCGATGTGCTATCATGCATATATCAGAAAGATATTGTAGCTAATACGCCTCTCAGATACTTTAAGTATGCCAGTGGCTACAGGATCAACGACAACGGCTATGAGTGTTGGGAAGAAAATTATGAATCATGGCGTTGTAGTAGGTGCTATTTGCCTGTGGACGAGAAGGATAATTTTTGCCGTCATTGTGGATGGCAGCTGAAGGAGGTTAAGAAATAATGGATGCAGTGAAGTTTATTGAAGAACGCAACAGGATGTGCAAAAGTTTTGGCGGGCGCTGTGATGACTGCCCTGCCGACAAAAATAGC
>ERZ1035027.695-NODE-695-length-17967-cov-16.394428_pt1 | contig 17967 bp, 30 predicted proteins | sample MGYA00520604_ERZ1035027 | MGnify/ENA primary metagenome ERZ1035027 (study PRJEB33766, sample SAMN09781743) | gut metagenome | biome: gut microbiome | host: Homo sapiens | place: Madagascar | study: EMG produced TPA metagenomics assembly of the PRJNA485056 data...
AGAGAAAAAAAAGAAAAAAGCCTCTCTCAAAAAGGAGAAAAAGCTATGACCACCACCACCGCCACCACCGAAAAGCTCATCACCACCCTTGAAGAAAAGGGTTTCAAGCGCTGGACTAAGGGAGATAAGGACCGCATGTACATCGACGCCGAAAAGCTCGGCCTCAAGGTCCAGAAGTACGGCTCCGGTGCTGTAAAGCGCGCAGAGTGGGACGGGGAAAAGATCTCCACCCGCAAGGGGGCCGCTATGCTGCATGCTAAGACATATCTTGACCTCACGGATATGTCTGTCCACAGCGACGACAGCGACCTTTCCGCCGCCGCAGAAGCTATCATCGAAGAGACCCGCGCCAGCCTCGAAGAAGAAGAAAAGAAAGAAGAAAAGGAGGCCGCTATGTCCACCACCGCCGCCGTCACCGCTATGCAGGAGCTCTACCAGGGCATCGACTACGACGCCCGCATGGACTACTGCACAAAAGAGATGGCTCAGAGGATATGCCGGAGCACTCTCGCGAAAGAGGCCGAAAAGAGGGGTATCGCAGACCCAGATATGATGAGCCCTGCCACGGGGTCTGTGGACAAGCTCAGTGGCTGGATCTGTGACTACATGGAACTCACCCCCGAGGAGTGGGGTGGGCATTACTTCTCAGATGCCGGCCTTATCGAAGTCCGCAGGACCGCGGACGGCGGTTGGGAAGAAGCTGATATCGAGGCCCGCACCGCCTCCATGCGTAAGGCGCCCCATGCCTAGCGGCGGCGCCCGGAAGGGGGCCGGGCGCAAGCCCGTACCAAGGGCGGCCGTCCAGATACGGATGAGCCCCGAAGACTACGGGGCTCTAAAAAAGGCCGCGGAGGCGGCAGGGCTCAAGCCATCCACTATGGCTAGGAAGATCATCCTTGCCCACCTGTACGCCGCCGCCAGATAAGAGAAGGCCCCGCACACGCGGGGCCATTCTTTTACATATGCTTCACGCGGTCCGCTTCCTCGGCGCGTTTCGCGTCGTTGAAACGGTCCAGGGTGCCGACAAGATACACATGTCGTGGACTGTTACTTGCCCCGCAGGGCCTCCGGCGTTCAGTCTCTGCATTCCGATACGATACCGCCCATCCGAGGATATAAGTGCGGTGCTTTTTCAGCCTTGCCCTGTACTGCTCTGCCTTCCCCCCAAGCCGTGCCGCCAGAAGACGGGAAGCGGCGCAAATGCTGGAAGCTGACATGGTTTCTCCGTTTTTGGTGAGCGTTACGCCCACGCTGATACGGGCATTCCATGCCTGACAGTTGGCTACGCACCTGCTGATGGTCGCTGCACTCAGGGTGCGGTTACGCATCTGCTGGGAACGGGTTACATATCTCAGGTTGCTGTAGTGGTTGTTGTGCGAATCGCGGTCGATATGGTCGACTTCCATGCCTTCCGGGCACGGCCCGAGCCAGCATTCCGCGACAAGACGGTGAATCATATGCCTGCGCACTTTCCTTACGCCGTCCAGGGTACAGCACGTCCACGCAGCGTAATAACCGGGCTGGGAATGGTGCGTGTCGAGCCTGATTGCAATCTGCTTTTTACTCTTCACGTTGCGCAAGACGCGCCCGTCTTCGCTGATCTCGTACAGGTACTTTAAGGATGGTATTTTTCGGAACTCAAGGTTTGTTTTCATCATCTCTTGATCCCTATGCTGGAATTATTTGATTTCTGCTCCATTTGCTGGACGCCACCAGCATAAAGCCGGGGATATTGGTGTACCCCCGGGCAGCCGGATGTTTTCAGGCTTGCCTGTCAGCAACCTGTGATTCTTCTGATGCGTTCAAACTTCACGCCTTTGCCGACAAAACGCATTTTATGCGGTATGCAGATACTTTTCATTTTTCAACTCCTTCAGAATTTTCAAAAGTTGACGGTTACAGTGCCGGCACATCTTCCGGCACAGTATCTCCCACCCCCTCGCGGCCTCCTCGTCGTCTCCGTCTACGCTCTCAGGGCCGGACATACCGCATGACGGGCAGGCTACTACACGGCCGCCTCCGTCAGTATCCGCCAGGTAGACGTCAGGGCACCCACAGTACGGGCAGGAGTGCACGGTGGCTAGCTCCCGTCCCCGAAGGCCGTCATGAGGAGCCAGAGGACGAGAAGAAAGCCAAATCCGATTTTCAGAAACAAAATGAAAAAAGCGATCATGATACTTTCTCCTGCGCCGCATGCGGATCTCCCAGCGGCAGCGTTCCACGCTCCCGCTGGAGCGCGTCCCACGTGCGAGGAGACAGCCAGAGGCATTCTTCTTTGTTTTTATGCCCGAAGGTCTGATTAGCGCGCGTCTCCACATGCCAGCCTGCCAGCTCGTCGGCGTACAGCTCACTCATGTACCCGGAGAGGACGACGTACCCACTGACTTTTTTAAAGACGCCAAGCATAGCCTCCTGATCAATGGTAGCTGGGTACCGGAAAGAGTACCTGCAGTTATATGGCGGATCCAGATACCACAGCGTATCGGGGGCGTCGTAGCGCGGGATAAGCTCCAGCGCGTCTCTGTGCTCGATGACCACAGAGCGGAACCGCTCCGCAATCTCCCACATTTTTTCGACGCGGTTTACAAAACCTTTTGCGTTTTTCCTGATTTTTTTATTGCCCCCCGCAAAGCCAGGTCTGCTATCTGATAACGCCATGCGCATGCCGATTCCCATGGACGCCCGGCCAATCAGAGCCCGCGCCCTCTCTATATCATCACCTCCCGGCATAGGGTAGAAGCTATAGTACTCCTCTCTGGCATACGGCGTCAGCTTCAGCCGCCGGATAAGTTCCGCGGCTTTCTCCTTATCGCGTAACACGCTGAAAAAGTTGACTAAATCGCTGTTCAAATCGTTATATACTTCCAGCGGTGAGGGCGTCTTATTCAGAAGGACGCCCGCCGCGCCGCCGAAAGGCTCTACATATATTTTATGCCCCGGGAAAAAAGAAGTCACCCATGACGAGATTCTTACTTTTCCCCCGGGATAGATAAAAGCTGTCAGCACTTCTTCTGCCTCCAGTCTCCCCGGTAGAAGCGCCAGACGACGCAGAGCAGGTCAAGCGCCTCATCCATGACGCGCTCCTCACCCTCGCCCTTATTGAGCGCCTGACAGAGTTCCCCGAACTCCTCACCTATGACGCCCACGCCCTGGTAGATACCGTCGGAGAAGGCCGGATGCTTCTTCTCCGCTTCACTGACGCGGGCAGAGAGCCGCCTATACATCTCCGCATTCCCGATACCCACTACGCCCCGCTTAGGGGGCTCATCCTTCCGGACGCATCCGGCATTCTCCTCCATATCCCGGGACTGCCCGCCGATAAGTATATCTTCCATACGCACCTCCTACATCGTCTTCTGCGGTATATCGCCATGCCCGAAGGGGCTCCCCGTAGATGGTATATCTTCCGCCTTCAGAGACGGAACCGCCCCATAGTCCACACCGCCGACACGCTCGCATCCGGACATCCCTGACGCGCACTCCGCCCCGCAGGCGGCGTATCCGGCTATATCGACCCAGCTGTCCGTATGCCTGGGGTTCCCCTCCACGCGTGCGAGCTTCAGGAGAATCATCATGGCGGCCACATCCGCGGTGGATATATCGCACCCGGTATAGCGGCTCCACAGGGCCGCGATAAGGCCGAAGCAGTCTTCGGAATGCCCGTACTCACGGGCCCTGTCTGTGAGTACCGCCTTCGCGGCGGCGTCGAGACAATCTTTTCTCGTCATATACTCTCCTTTTGTCTGATTTTTTCTCCGCGGCTCCATGCCGCGTAAAGACTGACACCGAGGCGGACGGCAACTTCCGCCCATGGGGCTCCCTCCTGTCTCAGGGAGACAAGCAGGGTATCCATCTTCTGGGTCCAGTGGATGCGCCTGACTTTTCCCCGCTTCACCTGGGCGGGGGAGGCACCTTCGCTCTGGAGGACTTCCCAGCGGGCTTGCGCGGCTTTTTTTGTCCGGCCGCACAGGCGGCCTATAGTGGCCCACGAGTGACCAGCACCCACGAGGCGGGCAAGCATGGCATCTCTGTGGGGCGTCCATCCGTAGCGGCGGTGGCTATCTGTCAGCATCATACCGCCCCCACCCTCACTGTGCAGGCCCATACGCTACCGTGTCCATATCTGAGACCTCTCCTGTGGGCGAGTATCCGCCCGCACGCCTCAGGCGGGCCCAGCACCGCGGGCATCTGTAGTCTGTCGTGGGGCGCCCGCAGTCGTGGCAGCGGCGTGTATACCTGGGTATAGGCAGGGCGGCCTTCTTGCCCTGTAGAATGCCCATTCTTTCGGGCTCTGAGATAAACCGCTCCGGATGCCTGAGTGCATACCATCTCACGGTATCCGGATGCTTACCTATGGCCGCGCCGATGCTCCGGTAGCTGTCTCCAGCGGCATACATCCGTGCCGCTGTCTCTATCTCATCATCACTCCAGCCCTTCATTCCCATAGTCTCCCTCCATGTATCTGATGACTGTATCTCTGGCATCCTGCCATCCGTGGCACACGGCCACCCCGTAGCCTGCCCGTGACAGGAGTTCTCCGACTATCTTTTGCGCGGTGCTGGTGGTGCCACCCTTCTGCCTCTTCATCTCGATAAAGAGCCCGTGGAGGCCGCCGGCCGGATAAGCAAGGAAGACGTCCGGCACGCCTGCCAGCACGCCTTCAGCCTTGAGCCTCGCGCCCGTTATGGCCGAGCGTGCGCCGCCATTCGGTACGGCGAACATGAGCGCTTCGGGATACTGGGATCTGTATATGTCCCACCAGCGGAAGAGCGCCTGCTGCTCACGGCTTTCAGACGCTTGCCCTGCTGTATTCACACGATTAACAACTTTCATCACACGAATAACCTATTTATTATATAAATAATAAAAAAATATTTTTTATATATTATTTTTTTATTTTTTAATAGGGCAGTGAATAGGGCATTAATAGGGCATGCGTAAGTACTTGATTTTATTAGATAGGGCAAATAGGGCAAATAGGGCAGGTACACCCTTTTATTTTTTAATTTCTGTTTATCTTGAAGCACCCCCCCACCTAAAACCTGCCCTATTTGCCCTATCTAATAATTTCAGTGGGTTACGTGTGCCCCATTACTGCCCCATTACTGCCCCATTCAACGCCCTTTTCTTACTTAACCTATTAATTTTGTTAATCATTTTGCTGCTCTCCTTCTTTTTCTGCCACAAGGCAGAAAAGGTCAAGCGTTTTTTTGGATTTTGGCGAGCTTCGCCATGCTGGCATCACCCGCAGGCGGTTCATCTGGATCAGCTTGTCGCGGACGTCCTTCGCCTGCTTGGGAGTGGCGCCTTTCAGCGCTTTTTCAATGACATACCAGGGCGCGCCGGGCTTGGGTTCTCTTCCCCGGGACGCATCACGTTTCCGGTAGCGGGTGATGGCTTTTTGTGCCTGTCGGCACCATTCTTCGAAATCAGAAGAAGAGGCGTTTTCTGCCGCGCCTCTAATCAGGCGGCGCGCGGACCATTCAACAAGCGCGTCAGCCTTTCGCATGTCATCCAGAGTGACGCATGCGTCTTCCGAAAGAAGACCTTCAGCCCCGATGCGGGAGGCCGCGAAAACGAGGGAGAGCTTGCGGGCGTGTTCTCCGCAGCGCCCATATACGGAAGACGCGCACGCCCCTTCGTCTTCCGCCTCATCCGCGGCATAGGCGAGGCGGTCAAAAGCCGTTTCTTTCTCCCTGATGAACTTTTCAGCCTCTTCGGTGAAGGGGATGACGCGCGGTTTTGCTATCCGTTCAAGCTTCACTCCTCCGGACGTGGTGACATCTGGAGTATCCTCCCCGCCCGGTATAGCCCATAGGGCACGCAGCTTGTCCCGCAAATCGTCAGGAACAGCCTGATTGATGTGATAGTTACGCGGTTCCGGTTCAGCGTCGTTCTCGATAATAATAAACCGCGACAAGAAGCCATTTGTTAGTTCTCCGGCCTGAAGTGCGCCCCAAAACTCCTGCGGGACGCTGAACCCAAGCACATTGAGCGCCTGCCATGGGATAATCCGCGTTTTTTCAACGTCTGCGTATGCTTTGACATATGGCGTGTCATAACAGCTGAAAAGCTGCGTCAGTACCTTTGCTACGCCGGCGCGCGGCGAATTCGGGGTTTTACAGGCTTTCAGGAAAAGGCCTAATTCATCAAAAAGGAAGCACATCCTATGCCGGCCTTCTTGGGCGAGCAGGCTAATAATAGCAGCATCGGAAGCGATATCTATACCGCCGTAAGCGTCGCCACCCGTAGTAATGCCGAGTAGGCGGGATATAGCACGCTTCGGGGCATCCTTGCCCGAGGCGGAACGCCCGAGGATAGCTAAGTATATATTGGTCGTCAGGCCCGTAGATGTCCGGATACGCTGCCCAAGCAAAGTGGCGAGCAAAGACACAGCGCCGCCGAACGAGAATTCCGCGCGTGTGCGGATGGACGAAGCCTGTATATAGTCCATGATGGCCTCCAGCAGTCCTCCTGGATGTAGAAGCTCATCAGGGAAAGCGGCGTCAGTCTCATCATCCACAGGCTGGAGCTCGAGGCCTGACATGTCAGTAGCCATAGCGTCGGGGGAAGCATCTTTCCCCAGTGGATGATTGCGTTGATGGGTCTTATAGATTCCGCCCACGATACCGACTACTTCACGCACCTTCAGAGGCGGCGTGCAGATGTCGCCGTTCTTCTCCAGTGTGAGTTTCAGTGCCCGGTCAGGCGGGCACCCGCTCCCGATAAGCGCCGCGGCGTATGACAGTAATGTGTTGTGCCGGTTTCCCTCCAGTACCTCAGAATACTTGGCGCGAATGTCCGCTATCCGCTCATCCAGACCGGACAGGTCTATAGAGCTGGCGGGCTTCAGAATGGCGAACTCGGGCGCATATTCCCACACGCCGGGAAACTCTACGTCCGCGGTGTAGATAACGCCGCTTTCATGGATAGAGCCGGGAGCGACGGCGTACTGTCCGTCGCTGCGCAGTTCCGCGTGTACCCCGTCCTTGCGCGGGTCAATTGCCTTTAGCTCATCGACGTACTCAGGGCCGGGATGATGATAGTACAGGTGCCACCCGCGGGACGTCTTCACCTTTACCGGAGTTGTCGGGAGGTGCACCTGCGCCCAGCGGTAGGCGGCCTCATCGTCGCAGTCGAACACCACCAGATCCGAGACCAGCCCGGCAATGCACCCCCAGTTGCAGCCGGGAAATTTTTCAGCCCATTCAAGGATCTGCTCAGTGTCAGCGGCCTGCGTCTGGTACGGCGTCCACGCGATGCACGATTTTTTGGTGCCTCTGTGGAGGGGCACCATGGAGAAGCCGCACTTCTCCGCCAGATAGACGGCGATTTCCGCCGCGGTTTTGTCGCTAAAAGGGTTCATGACTTGTCCTTCCCGAAGAGTTGCGGAGGCCACAGGTCAGGACGTAGTTCATATAGTGGAATGCCAAGTATCTTGTGGTAGCGCATTGCGGTTTTAGCCCCTATGGAGCGTGTCCCTTTTAGTTGTTTGTATACCGTCTGATAGGGGATCCCTTGTTCTGCGGCCTGCTTCAGAGTGAGGTTGTGCTGCTTAAAAATCGATTGAAGATTATTCATGTAATTAAAATTATCCAAATGAATAAAAAAGTCAAATCTTTAATTCTTTTTGGGTATTTGACATTTGTATAATTTTACCATCAAAAAAAAGATAAAGGAGACTGTTCTATGGCTGAGTTCTTCCCGTCCGTAATGGAAATTATAAAGAATGCAATTGAAACGAAGTTTGGTGGCAATGTTGCGGAAGCCGCAAGGGCGTGGGGATGTAAAGCCCCCACCCTTTATAATTGGGTAAAAGGCAATCGTGCCCCGAACATTGATGCTTTGGGCCCTATTCTTGATCAACTTAACGTTTCTCTGGCACACCCCAAACAGGAGTTGATGGATTACGCCCTTGTGCCGCGCGTTACAGCTGTTGCGGGCGCAGGGGAAAGCTTCGAGACCAGTAGCATGATTGCGGGTTACTACGCTTTCCGCTTGGATTTTTTGCGTGCTTCCGGCATTCCCCAGGATAAAGCAGTCACGATGTTTGTCCGTGGCGACAGCATGGATCCGTTTATTAAGGATGGAGATATGATACTTATAGATCAAAGCGATTTTGTTCCGCGGGACGGATTTATTTATCTTGTGAATCTCGCGGGGGCGCTGATGGTGAAGCGGCTGTTCCGGCTCCCGACCGGATGGCGCCTCCATTCAGAAAACCGGAGTTACTCACCTATAGATCTACAGGGGGACGAGCTTGATTCTTTCCGTGTTTTCGGGCGCGTGCGATGGTTTGGTAGGGTTTTGTAGGAGGTAATAATGATAAGGGAAATACTGTTCCTGTTCGCTGTGTTATTTTTGTTTTGTGCGCCTGCCAGCGCGCAGCAACCCGTGCAAATAACTCTGCATTTGTCAAAGCAGCTTCCGGGCGTAAGCCTGTACGGGGATCTGCTGGAGCAGAAACCTTCAGACAGTTTCGGTACTGTAAAAGTAAGTGTTGTTACGGACGGACGTTCCGCACGTATAGCCTGGAACGGCATTGAATATCACGGAGTCGTAATCACGTCCGAGCTAGGAGAAAGTCACATTGTGTATACCGACGAGTACGGTCTTGACGTCATCACTCTTTACCCAAGCGGCATTTGTGGGGTAACGGCGCAGCGCGTTTCCGCGGTAACGGGGAAGCCGAATATCCTAGCCGTGCCTTGCGTGTATAACTAGCAGGCCTTTGAGATATTTTTTTTGAAGTCCGTCTTTTTAGGCGGACTTTTTTTGATTTTTTTTCTTTTCAAATGAATATTTTCCTCTTGCATAATTTATTCATATGGATAATACTGTCTTTGCCGGCGGGGAGAAAGAGCCGCAGAAAGGAACCTTCCGAGGTCCCGAGTAAGCAAAGGCTCTACCCACCAAAGGCCCCGTCTGTCCGGCAGGGACGGCCCGAAAAGCAAAGTAAGTCGGCATAGCCGCACACTGCCTTGCCAGTAAGGTGCGAAGAACGAGGGACACGAAGACGGGATAAGGAGGCAAAAAATGAAGTATCTTATGTCTGAACTCCTGCTCGCCGAAGACGCAGAAAAATTCATGCGTGAGCACGAAGGATGTGAGTTCGTGGATGAGTATCCTCTGGACGTTTATGTCCGGGAAGCTGTCGAGACCGTGTGCAGGAAATTCTTAGCAATAGGGATCAGCCTTGATAGAGGCCCCCTGTATGGTAGCATAACCCAAGACATAATCGACGATATAGACGCCATTGTGTGTTACCCGGAAAACGCCGAAGAATATGCCGTTTGGGATAAAAAAATTGTTACTGTGGAACACTCAGAGGGATAAAATGTACACCGCCACCGAACGTTTTTCCGACGCATCCGCCCTTCTCTCATCTATCGAGAGCCGCACCGTCCGCGAGGGCCGCAGGGCCTTTGCATGGCAGATGGAGCAGCGCGCCCGCCGCACGCGCCGCGAGCGCATCATAACCGCCATATCTGCCACCTTTGCCGCCGTGGCGTGGGTAGGCACTATCCTCGTAGTGTCGGGGATGCTCTTCACTGTCGGAACAGATTTTTAAGGACTTTCCCGTTCCGGAGTGGCCGGAGCGGGGCGCGGGAAAGAGAAAGGCCCGCGCAAGGGAACGGGGGGCCGGATCCGTCACGAGAAGAGATTGCCCGGCCCCCTCAAGGAGAAAAAAATATGTATCGCGTTATCATTTATGGATGCCCTGATGAGTTCGCTGTGGCAGTACACAGTAAGGTGTTCAATCGCCGCGGGCTTATCCGCTTCCTCAGCCGCCATGTCAACAAGCTTTCCGATTATAACACAGCGGTGGCCGTGTCGCGTGACTACGGGCCAGCGTGCGCCATCAATTATTTCTATGTCGGTAAAAAGCACATGAGCGACCGGATCCCGACAAATCAACTTATCCACCTGAAATAGGCGGACCCATGCGGTTCCTCCCGCACAGGACAAAGGCGGGGTGATGAGCCCCGCCAATCAAGGAGAAAAAAATGATCGTAAATCTTACGCCCCATGACGTAGACATATACAACCCTCAGGACTGCTACCTGAAGGAGGGTCAGCTCTACCTCCGCGAGGAGGAGGACACGGGGGAGTATCCTCAGTCATTCATCACGTACCCGGCCGCCAAGGAACCGGCCCGCGTGACCTTCGTACAGAGAACCCCCGGCATGGTGGACGGGATTTTTATCCACCGGTGGGTACCCCGTGAGATCGCTGGCCTGCCGGAGCCGAAAAAGGACACGTACTACATAGTGTCCCAAATGCTCGCTCAGGCATGCCCCGAGCGGGAAGATCTAATATTCCCCGGCACCGTGGTACGCAATAAAAGCGGTGATGTCGTCGGGTGCGTCGATTTCTCCAGAGTGTAGAGGTTGGGGCATGGGGGAGACGTTTTGGGAGCTTGTCTTGGGAGTGCGCACGTTTGTTGAGAGCACGGAAATCCCGGGAAGACGTGAGAAATCTTCACAATCTCGCCGATTCGTTCACAAAAGGAAAAATAAAGGAGTAAAAAATGTCCACAATAGAAAATCTGCTCAGAGAAGGCATTACCCTGAAGTGGGAGATCGAGGCACGACAGAAGAAACTCCGCGAAATCAATAAAGACATCGCCGAACAGGCCGAGTTTAAGCCCGGATCCTCAACCGGCCACATCGCGGCAGGCAACATTCTGGCGAAGGTCACGAAGCGTCAGAATGTGAAATGGGACCAGGACGCTCTTGCCGTGGCGCATAAAAAAATGGGCACAGAGCTGTTCGCTAAGGCCTTCACGTACAAGTTTGAGCCAATCAATGCCCGCCAGCTTAAGAACTGGCTTGCTTCCGGGGACGTCCCGGACGAGGCGAAACACCTTATCCTTGAGGCGCGGACCGTGACGGAAGGGGCCCCGTCCGTGGTGTACGAGGAGGCGAGCGATGCTGACTAGGATTACCCCGCAGTCCGCTGACCGGATTTGTGCCCTTATCCTTGGGGCGTCCGGCATAGGCAAAACATCCCAGCTCAGGTGCCTGCTTGGCCAGCGGTTTAACCCCGCTTCCGGGAAATGGGAGAAAGACGCGGCAGCCACACCTGAAAAGGTTCTTGTTCTCTCCGCGGAAAGCGGCCTTCTCTGTGTGCGTGATTTCGTCGCGTCCGGCGCCGTTGAAGGGTTTGAGATACGAAGCCTGGAAGAGTTCAAGGAGGCGCTGCTGTACTGCCGCTCCCCCGAGTTCGCGGAAGGAAAATATAAATGGGTGTTCATTGACAGTCTCACCGAGATTGCATCCCGCTGCGTGGAGAGCCTCCAGCGAAAATACCCCAAGAGGGATGACACATTTAAACTTTGGGGGGAGTACTCACAGACCATGACAGACCTTGTGAAGGCGTTCCGCGACATGCCTATGTGCTCTGTCGTTTTTACCTGCCTGACGACGCAGGAACAGGACGAGTTCAAGCGCAGGTACTACGCGCCAGACATTGACGGGAAGGCCGTAAAGTCCCGCCTCCCCTCTTTCTTCGATGAAGTTCTGTACATGGACAGGACCACAGGTGAAAACGGGGCCTCGTATGTCGTCTTCCAGACCACAGAGCCCGCCGGCCTCGCCAAAGACCGTTCCGGCAAGCTGGCACCCGTCGAAGAACCGAACATCCTCAAAATCAAAAACAAAATCATCAGCAAGTAATAAGGAGTTACATCATGGATATGCCTTTTGACCTCTCGAACGTCCGTACCGTTGGCGCTGGCACCATTCTTCCCCCTGGCGATTATGAAATCGTTATCAAAAACGCCGAACCAAAGCAGACCAAGGACGGCGAAACGTACATCAACCTGTGGTATTCTGTTGTTGGGCCCACACACACGGGGGCAATTGTTTTTGAGGCGCTCCACCTCTGGAGCGGGAACACCACCCGCACGGAGATTTCTCTGCAACATCTGAAGAGTATCCGTGAGGCGTGCGGCCTTAATCCCAATATTGGCGGAACTACCGACGAGCTCATCAACAAGCGCCTCCGCATCAGGGTGGGTGTTCGCGAGTACAACGGCGACCAGTACCAGAGCTTCAAGCGCTATGCCCCGTGCGTTGCCGCAGCGGCGGCGGCCGCCAGTGCTGCCAGTGTTCCCCCGCAGGGCGGCGCCGCCCCCGCAGGGATGCCGTGGTAACTCTCAGGCCATACCAGGAAGCGGCCCTGCAGGCGGTGCTGCGCGATATGCGAACGCATAAAAACGTCCTCCTGCAGGCCGCTACGGGCGCGGGGAAAACGATCATGTTCTCAGCCATTACCCGGCTTTTTGTAGAGAAATGGGGTTTGCATGTCGCTATCCTCGCACACCGTGAACAGCTCGTCCGTCAGGCGGCGGACAAACTCCTGAAGGTATGGCCGGAAGGCGAAGATAAGGTAGGCATAGCCTGCCACTCTGTGACGTCATCTGTAGACGTCAACCGGCAGGTGGTGATTGGTTCCCCGCAGACGCTGGCCCGCCGCCTTGGCGAATTGCCGGAACAGCAGCTTCTTATCGTTGATGAGTGCCACCGGCTGCCGCCGGCGGGCAAAAAGAGCCAGTACGCCGTACTCATCAACCGGCTGCGTGAGTACTACCCCGATATGCGTATGCTGGGAGTGACGGCCACGCCCTACCGCCTGGGACATGGGTATATCTACGGCGAGGATTGCCGCGATCTGAAAGAAAATTGGTTCGACACACTCTCCTATTCAATCGGCATTGACGACCTGCAGGACGAAGGCTTCTTGTCGCCGCTCAAGGGATACGGATGCACAGAACCCGACCTCTCAGGCGTGAAAACGTCCAAGGGTGAGTACGATTTGAACGAATTGTCCGCTGCCATGTCTCAGGCTGTTCATGTCGGAAGTGCCGTAGAAGCGCTGAAGAAGTATGGCAAGGGCCGCCGTCATGTGGTGGTGTTCGCTGTATCCATTCAGCATGCCGAGATACTCAGGGACGCTTTCCGTGCCGCCGGATACCGTGCCGGGGCTGTACATTCCAAAATGCCGCACGATGAGAGGCAGAAAGCATTGGCCGCGTTCGATAACGGGGAGCTGGACGTTATCTGCAATGTGGGTGTGTTAACGGAAGGCTGGGACTGCGTATGTGTTGACTGCATGGTCATGTGCCGGCCGACGAAGAGCACAGCCCTGTACGTCCAGATGATAGGGCGCGGGCTCAGGACGGCGCCCGGCAAGACTGACTGTCTCCTGCTGGACCTTTCCGGAAATTGGAAGGAACACGGCAACCCTGCTCATCCGCGGGTTCGTTGGACGAAGCCGGGGGGCCGTATACAGCAGGAGAAGAGGGGACCGGCGGAACCGGAGCTCATTCAGTGCCTGGAATGCGAGGCGCTGATCCCGCAGTCGGCTATCGTCTGTCCGTTTTGCGGCGCGCCGCAGAAACGCATCTGCGACCGCGTTCCGGTCATGGAAGAACTGAAAGACGCGGAGAACAGCGTGCAGAAAGTTAGGCTGATTGCCACGCCGGCATTCAACCCGTCTTTCACCTCAAGAAGCGGGAACCACATGCTCAGGGTGGATATGTGCGGCCAGCTGGAGGACGGGCGCCCCGTATCTTTCTCTGAGTTCCTCGACCTTGAAGGCGAGGCGTCTGCTTACGGCCAGAGCAAGGCCCGCCAGATATGGAACGGCATCACGCAGACCGTCCCGCCCGCCACACTGGAAGAAGCGGCTTCGCGGCTTGATGAGCTGAAAGGCAGTTTCCCAGCGGAAGTGTGGGTGCGCAAACGGGACAAGTACTACCACGTAGTGAGGTGGGCATAATGGAAATCGAGAACCCCATGGCAACGGCCATGTACGAGGCCGCTTCCAGGTACAGGAAGGAACAGCCTGATCGCTCATATCTCGGTATGAGCATTGCCGGCGACCCGTGCCGGCGCAAAATATGGTATCAGTTCAGAGGATATACGCAGAAGGCCATAGACGGCCGCGCGCAGATGATTTTCAGCCTTGGCAGTGCCGTTGAGCATGAAGTTTTGCGCTGGCTCAGAGGGGCGGGCTATCACCTCCGAGACGAACAGGAAGAGTTCACGCTGCTTAAGGGATTCGTCCGCGGGCATTGTGACGGCGTAATTGATGACGTGAAGGGGACGCGGCCCCACATTCTTGAAATAAAGAGCGCCTCCGCAACACGCTTCAAGATGTTCAAGACATCCGGCATCGCCGCCGTATCACCGGTGTACGCCGCTCAGCTCCAGCTCTATATGGGGTGCTCAGGTTTTGAGCGCGGCGTCTGGGTTGTCATGTGTAAGGATAGCTGTGAGCTCTACATAGAGCGCGCCCACTTTGACCGGAAGGCATACCTTGACCTTCAGGAGCGCTGCGCGGCGATTATCAGCAGTGACGCCCCCCCGGAGAAGGCATTCCAGGAAGGCGCCCGGGAATGTTCTATGTGCCCCTACGAAGGGCATTGCTGGCATTCCCCCTACGTGCAGGAGACGCCTACATGCGGGACATGTGCGTTTTGCCGGTTCAACGGACTGACGCCGCACTGTGACCAGTACGACCACGACATCACAAAGTGGGGCATGTCGTGCCCCAAATGGGTATTCCGTGACGGCGTGGACCGGGTGCCGTTTTGAAGGAAACTTGGGCTTCTAAAAAAGACGCTGGGAGCCAGCGTCATAGACATACACCGCGATTGGCGGCTCACGCCGCTTAAAAGGAGACGGAAATGATAGTAGACGTTTTAAAAGTTGACGGATTGAAAGAAGCGCTATTGGGAATGGGCCTGTCTTATGGTCTTACTTCGAACAAAAAAATAATCTGTATGAAAGACCCGAAGTTGGCGGCCCGCCTAACTAAAATCTGTGCAAAATGTGCCCAGCGCGGGAACGGGGAAGACAAGTTTCTGCGGATGATTCAGATTTGGGCGGACGTCACCGCCCCGCGGTTTTGGTGGGCGGAGTTCGACACGTACAAAGTGGGAACTGTGGCCCTGTCTGAGAGCACGATGCACACATTGGGGAAGCGGCCCCTTGCGCAGGAAGATTTTGAGGGAGGCCTGCCTATTGAGCTCATTGATTGGCTCAATACGTATGTATGCGCCGACAGCTCAATTGAATTGAAAAAAAGGTTTCTTCCGGAGGGATTCCTCCAGCGCCGGATTGTGAATTTTAGCTACGCCGTATTCGCGAACATGATCCGCCAGCGCCGTAATCACAGGCTCCCGCAGTGGCATTACTTCCTGGCTAACATCTATTATGCCCTGCCGATGCAAGAGTTCCTGCCGCCGCTCACTGCAGAGAAGGGAAAGGAGTAAAGCCATGACTTTTGATGAATGCCTTAAGTTTTTGAGCTACCATCAAGAAGAACTGCCTACCGAAATGCCTTACCTGGGCATAATCGAGATTATGATAGGTACGACATACCGCCAGTTGCGGGCCAGAGGGATGACCCGCGAAAGAATTATGCAGCTGATGCTTTGGGGGCTGCTCTATTTTGTCCAGCAGGACAGCATCCTCACGGATAAAGACGAACAAGCAATTATCGATGCCATGTATGCAGCGAAAGCCAACGCGTATTTCACTTCAGGGCATCGTGATGAGGCAGGAGAAGAAGAATGAGAACGAAAGAACAGATCAAAGCGTCACGTATCCGCTACAACATCAAAAATAAGGAAGTTATGAAGTATGCCCGTATATATCGGCTCAGCGTCCCCGAAGCGCGTAAAAAATTAGCGGAGGCACAGAATGCAGTATCCGGAAAAGCCTTTTGAACACAGGGATGCCGTACTTGGAATATCCTTCCCTTTGGTGGCGATAGACTATTACCCCGCCGCATGCGGAAAACCCTCGCCCGCACTTCAGAAGCTCCGGCCCCTGTTAAAAAAACTCCACGGAACCTTACAGGTAGACAAGCTGAGCGCCGGAGAGAACAGAGCTATTAAGGCCGCATGCGACGGTGCCAGAGGCAACGGTTCAGGCTATGATACAGAAGCCGGCAGGGAAGAGCAGATGCGCGGGTGGCGCGTTATGTGGTTCGTGGCTGAATATGCCTTCGGAGACGCCTACGTGCTTGCTGAGACATGGCGCAACAAAGCTCTTCCACTCTGGGAGGAAGCTAAGATAATCATCGACCGGGTGACGCGCACCATGTATCAGCACCACCCCGCGGAAGAGGAAGAAGCGTGCAGGATATGGTGCTGCCACGCTTCCCCGAGGAAGGACCCGGATCTGGAGGGCATATGGCGGAACTGAACGAGCTCACGGCCCTGCGTCAGATACGGCTTGACATACGGCGCCACCGGAAGGCGATTGCCGAGCTGGAGAAGAAGATGGATGAGCTGCTCGAAGTGAGCAGCGCCGCTAGACCCTCACGCAGAAAAACGATAAGTGCGTCTGATGCGGCGGCCCTCATCCGGGAAGGAAAACTCCGTGAGCGTTTATCGACGTAAAGACGGCCGTTTTGTTTGCAAATTCAAAGAAGGCAACAAATGGAAACAGAAGAGCTTCCGCACCCGAGAGGAGGCGGAAGCCCTTCAAAAGGAAAAAAGCTATGACGAACGAAGCAATAACAGGCTCACCGTGTCGGAGTCAATTCTTCTGTTCCTGTCGCGCACGAAGCATGCCAGAACTACCGAAGACTACTACGCGCTTGTTTTGTCGCGCATGGGTGACAGTATGGCCTCAAGATACGTAGACAGTCTGACACGCCGTGACCTGGAACACTTCAGGGATCTGTTATGGCAGGGATGGCACCTTTCGGCGTATTCAATCAACCGCCACGTGCAGAAACTCCTTGCGGCGTGGCGGTGGTGCGCGAGTGAAGACTTCCTTGAAGCTGTCCCGTGGGAGAAGTACAGGCATCTGCCAGAGGACCCGCACGGGCATTGGTGCGGGAACTTTGACGACTTCCGCAAAGTATACGCCTTGTGTGCTCCAACGCTCCAGTGGGCAATCCGCACATGCCTTGCTTTGTGCCTGCGTCCGGGCAAGGAAGTCATCAACCTTAAATGGCGGGATATTGACCTTGCGCGTGGCAGGGCTTCCGTCTGGATGCCGAAGACGCGCCGGCAGAAAGTCGTTTTCTGCCCGCGCTGGTGGCTGGACGAGGCCAGCCAGAAAGCTCAGGGGAAAAATCCGGAAGAACCGGTTTGCCCGTCGCCGCACGGGAAACCGTACTCCACGATAAAATACTTTTGGCATACGGCCTGCGAGAAAGCCGGCGTTGTCCAGTTCCCCATGTACACCGTCCGTCACATGGCCGCTAGCCTGATGCTGGAAGCCGGAGCGGACATAGCCGCCGTAGCAGCTCAGCTAGGGCACAAGAATATCACCACCACCGGAGCGTTCTACACGCATGCCGTGGCCGGCGCTCAGGAGAGAGCCGCGCAGGATTTGCCAGCCCTCCCCTCATGATTGGTGCAGAATGGTGCAGGTTTTTAGGCTAACTCACTGAAAACAGGGCATAAGGCGTTAAATAGGCTATCCGGCATAGGTATAGCCTATTTAATGTGATTTCAATAACTTACAATATATCCTGCACCAAACTTATAGTGCAGGCCGGAAAAGGCCGCCGCATGGGGCCCCGAAAGATAGTTCCTTTCGGGGCTTTTCTTGTCTATTCGTCCGCGTCAAGCATTGCCTGCACGGCCGCTTTCCAGCGGGTGGGAACCTCGTCAATGGTCATACGGCCCGTTTTAATCATCCTGTAGTAAATTTTAGCCATTTTTCGCCTCCAGTTTTGCAATTCTTGCTTCCAGCTCAGCCGCATAGGCGGCGAGGTCAAGGACTGCCGCATCAGATTCTTCTTTATCAGAAGTGGAAGTCATACCCAGCTCCGCAACTGCGGCCTCAAGGTCGGGCATTCTGGCCGCCTCGGCCTCTGCCTCTTTGCGCCGTTTTTCTTCCGCGGCCTTTTCTTCGTCGGTCTGCTCCGGGCGTGTCAGCGATGCGCCGACAGGAAGCGGCCCCAACTCCTTCATCTCCACGGGGGAGCTGTTGT
>ERZ1035027.712-NODE-712-length-17667-cov-38.966273_pt1 | contig 17667 bp, 20 predicted proteins | sample MGYA00520604_ERZ1035027 | MGnify/ENA primary metagenome ERZ1035027 (study PRJEB33766, sample SAMN09781743) | gut metagenome | biome: gut microbiome | host: Homo sapiens | place: Madagascar | study: EMG produced TPA metagenomics assembly of the PRJNA485056 data...
AAATAATAATTTAGTTTTCTAGAAAAAATCAAAGAAACCTATTCAAATAGTATTATATCACAAGTTTTTAAGCATATTAAAAGCAGAACCAGAGGTCCTGCTTTCTTGAAGACATTATTTTCTTAATAATACTCACCTTGACGGTAGTTCCAAGAATTAAAGTGGTCTGAAAGGTGCATCATAATTTTATCTATATCAAGACCTTTACGGATAACTACTGGACATGGTTCTACTGAACGGCTTCCCTCACCTTGTTCAGGAATTAATTTACCGTCTGCATCAACCATTGATACCATAACACCTTGTTCATAACGTGTTTCAACAGTTTTATCAGGCTGGATTGACGCAACGTATTCATCAGCTTCAATGACAAGGTCAACAGCATTTTCAATACGTTCACCAATACCTTCAACCTTACCACGGTTACCTTTACCTGAAGGGTTTGCTGATGAAGCGTAAACCATCTTACCTTCTTTTTCCCACATTTCTTTGGCAATTTGCTCACCAGCTTTACCAAATTTAATAACGAAACATGATGTTCCACGTACATCAGTCATAAGCTCTTCACGGCCATCACCAAATGCTTGGAGTTTTGCGTAAGCATCCTCACGCCACGGAAGAATACATCCAAGAAGGATATCTTCATCCCAGTGCTTTTGATAGAAAGCATCAATTTCAGGAGTCAATTGTGCCAATGCACGCAACTCATCCATGCTTCCGCAAAGAACAACACCTGGTTTGTTACGGTTACGTTCTTTAGCTTCGAATTTACGTTCCAAACCAGCTTTATCGCTAGTCATAATAATGTAACCAACTTTAGTTGGTGTAACGATACATCCACCTTCACCTTTAAGAATTTCAAAACCTTCTTGGTTAAGGTTACCATCCCATTGGACATGTTTAGTCATAATGTGTGTTCTCCATCTAATTTATAATACATATATTTTATCATGTTCATAGCTATCAGGCAAGTAATTTTCGGAATATTCGAAAATATAAGACTATTACTGCCAATAGCTTGGACGATGTTTTTCGTACTCGGTGATCAAATCCTCGTACTGCAGGGTAATCCCTATATCATCTAATCCATTTAAAAGTTTATGTTTCCATTCACCATCAATTTCGAAAGTGAACTCACCAACCGGTGAAATAATTTTTTGTTGTTCTAAGTCTACCGTCACTTTATCAGTAGGTTTTAATTGTTCCAATTTTTGACGTACTTCTATCGGTTGAACAATTGGTAACATCCCATTATTAAGTTCATTATTATAGTGAATGTCTCCGAAGGAACCTGCAATAACAACTTTAAATCCGTAGTCAGATAGGGCCCACGCAGCATGTTCACGAGATGAACCTGCACCGAAATTATCACCTGTTATTAAAATAGTTGCTTTACGATATTCAGCTCTGTTAAAAACAAAATCAGGATCCTCAGTGTATTTGTCATCTTTATAACGCCAAGCATACATCAAATATTTTCCAAAACCTTTTTTGTCAATCAGTTTGAGAAACTGTTTGGGAAGAATCTGGTCGGTATCGATGTTATCATTCATCAATGGAACTGTCGTTCCGGTATAAATGGTAAATTTTTCCATGTTTCCTCCTTATTGTACTTCTGGCATTTGGCGAACATCAACGAAACGTCCGGCGATAGCTGCTGCCGCTGCCATTGCAGGACTGCAAAGGTGTGTTTTTGCTCCAAACCCCTGTCGATCCTCAAAATTTCGATTACTTGTTGAAGCACAATGGACCCCATCAGGCACTTTATCTGGATTCATTCCAAGACACATCGAGCATCCTGGGTCTCTCCATTCAAAACCAGCATCTTTAAATATCTTATCCAATCCAATTTTCTCTGCAGCTTGTTTAACAGGTCTTGAACCTGGAACCACAATAGCTGTCAAATTAGGGGCAATCTTCTTACCTTTAACAAATCTGGCTGCCAACTGCAAGTCACTCAAGCGAGCATTAGTACAAGACCCAATAAAGATATACCCAAGATCAATGTCTTCTGCTTTTTGACCCGGACGAAGATCCATATAATGGTATGCACGCTCATCATTCATATCTCGAACTTCAGGGAAAGGCGTATCAAAATCTACTCCCATAGACGGATTAGTTCCCCATGTGACCATTGGTGCCAACTCAGAAACATCCATACGAATGACTTTATCGTATTCTGCATCATCATCACTAACTAGTGTCTTCCAGTCAGCTACTGCTGCATCAAAATCCTCAGGAACACATTCTCGACCACGCATATAATCATATGTTGCTTGGTCTGGATTCATAATTCCCATTTTCGAACCAAATTCAATTGACATATTACAGATTGTCATGCGTTCTTCCATAGTCAAACGGTCAATTGCCTCACCGCGGTACTCTACAACATAACCCACTCCACAAGCAACCCCATATTTAGCAATCAAGGCGAGAATGTAATCTTTTGAATAAATGCCTTTCTGAGGCTTCCCAGTGAATTCTACCAACATCTTTTTAGGTTTGACTTGCCAAAGTGTCTGTGTAGCAAAGACATGCTCAACCTCGCTCGTTCCAATACCAAAGGCTATAGCTCCAAAGGCACCGTGGGTAGCTGTGTGGCTATCTCCACAAACAATAAACTTACCTGGTTGCGTACGTCCTGTTTCTGGACCAACCATATGTACGATTCCTTGCTTATCCGAACCATGTGCCGCATTGTCAATACCAAACTCAATGACATTTTCAGCAAGTTTATCAATTTGTGCCTTAGAAATAACATCTCTAATATCAAAGATATTCACAGTTGGAACATTATGGTCAAAGGTCCCAAAAGTCAGTTCTGGACGCCTTACTTTACGTCCAGCATCACGAAGACCTTGAAAAGCTTGAGGACTAGTCACTTCATGAATATAATGTTGGTCCACGTACATAAGTTGGGGTTGCCCCTCATCACCTGTAATTACGTGGCGTTCCCATAGTTTATCAAAAATTGATTTTCCGCTCATAAAATACTCCAAATATAATCTAAGGATTAGCTAATCCGAAAGTCTTGTTAGAATAAGGTATAAAAGAACGACATCTATAACAATACCTATAAGCCAACATAGCTTAAAATACCATTTGTTAATTTTATGTCTAAAAAGTTTTCCACCTAGAAATGCACCAATACCACCAAAGATCAGAGTCTGCAATAATAATGCCTTCTCAGAAATCCGTCTCTTATGTTGAATAGCCTTATGTTTATCAAGTCCATAAACGGATAAGACGACTAGATTCCACACCAACAAAACACTTAGTAACACTAATTTCAGTGTCATGATTTTAGAGATTGCCAATAATAGCTGCTGTCATTTCAGCAGTCGAAGCCTGACCACCCAAATCACGTGTCAAGATGCCTTGATTCAAGGTCTTATCAACAGCATTTTCAATCAATTCTGCCCCTTCAGTTTCATTGAAACTTTCACGTAACATCATAGCTACTGATAAAATCATTGAAATTGGGTTGGCGATACCTTGACCAGCGATGTCTGGTGCCGAACCGTGGATTGGTTCATAAAGACTTGGACCATCTTCAGAATGACTGGCAGATGGCATAACACCTAAAGTTCCTGGAAGGACACTTGATTCATCAGACAAGATATCTCCAAAAAGGTTTTCTGTCACAACCACGTCAAAACGAGCTGGGTTGGTAATCATAATCATTGCGGCACTATCAACAAGTTGGTGTTCAAGAGTTACATCTGGAAACTCCAAAGAAACTTCATCAGCAATCTTACGCCACAATTTAGAAGTTGCCAAAACATTTTGTTTATCAATGCTAGTGACCTTTTTGCCACGACATTGGGCAATCTTGAAGGCACGTCGCATGATACGACGAATCTCATCTGATGAATAATCATTGATATCATGAGCCTTATCTTCTTCGAGAATATGCTCACCAAAGTAAATACCCCCCGTAAGCTCACGAACAACGACAAAATCTACGCCTTCAATACGCTCAGGCTTAAGAGGTGACAAGTGTTTCAAAGCATCAAATATGCGGACAGGACGGATATTAGCAAAGAGATTTAACTCTTTACGAATGGCCAAAAGTCCTTGTTCAGGACGAACTGGCGCATTGTCATATTTAGGTCCACCAATTGCAGCCAAGAGGATAGCATCTGCTGATTTAGCAGCATCCAAAGTTGACTTAGGAAGTGGATGACCCTCAGCATCAATACCAGCACCACCAAAAGGTTTAGCATCAATATCATAATCAAATCCAATTTTTGAAGCTACTTTATCCAGAACTTCAAGACCTGCTGCCATAATCTCAGGTCCAATTCCATCACCTGAAAGTGTTATAATCTTTTTTGTCATGTTTAACTCCTCTTAGGCTTATGGAAGGTCACGGTAAGAAACTTTTCGTGCCATCTCACCAGCATTTTCTTTTTGAACCAGCGTATTCGCATTAATATAGGCAATTGCTGATGCTTTCAAGACATCAAAGTCCAAACCAGATGCATTGAAAATAGTATCTGTATCTACATTTTCGACAGTTACAAGTACACGAGCTTGTGCATCAATACCATCAGTTACAGCGTCAATATTATAAGAAGTCAAGCGAACTGTTTGGTTGAAGAATTTGTCAATAGCATTGAAAATAGCTTCAACTGACCCTTGGCCATTTGCCAAAAATTCTACAGATTCACCGTCTTCATTAGCCAAGCTTACTGTAGCAGTAATTGTTTCATCAGCATTAGTGGTCAAACGAAGATCTTCGAAGTGGAAACCTTCTGGATTATCTACACTAGTACCAGCAACAAGTGCACGAATATCTGCATCAGTAATATCATGTTTTTTCCCAGCCAAAATCTTAAATTTAGCGAAGAGTGGTTTGATATCTTCTTCAACAAAGTCAAGCTCAAGTTCTTTCAATTTTTCAACAAAGGCATGACGTCCTGACAATTTACCAAGAGGAAGACTGTTACTCTTCACACCTACCAATTCTGGTGTGAAGATTTCATAAGTTTGTGGGTTCTTAAGAACACCATCTTGGTGGATACCTGATTCATGAGAGAAGGCATTTCCACCAACAACTGCTTTATTTTTAGGAACAGGAATTCCAGAGAAGCGAGAAACAAGCTCTGAAGTATTCATTGTTTCATTAAGAACAATATCACTTGTTGCTTGGAAAAAGTCTTCACGAATTTTCAAAGCGACAGCTACTTCTTCAAGAGCAACATTACCCGCACGTTCACCGATACCATTAACAGTTCCCTGTACACGTCCAGCACCGTGTTTAATTGCTGTCAAAGTATTTGCAGTTGCCATACCGAGGTCATCGTGACAGTGAACACCAAAGACAACTTTATGGTCTGATTTAATATTTTCAGTCAAATGATCAAAAATACGTGCAAACTCTTCTGGAGTCGTAAATCCTACTGTGTCAGGAATATTAATATATGATGCACCAGCATCAACTGCTGTTTGAACAACTTCAGTCAAGAAATCAAGCTCAGTACGAGTAGCATCCTCTGGTGAAAACTCTACAACTTCAAATTTTGAACGTGCATATGATACATGCTCTTTTACAATTTCAAGAATTTCTTCTTTTGATTTATTAAATTTGAATTCACGGTGAATTGGGCTTGTTGCGATAAAGACATGAATTTGTGGATACTTAGCATCTTTCAAAGCTTCATAACAAGCATCAATATCAGATTTTACTGAACGAGCCAAACCAGTAACAGAAGTTGTTGTCATAGCTTCCGCAATTTGTTTTACTGCCTCAAATGAATCTGGACTAGCTGCAGGGAAACCTGCTTCGATTACAGAAATTCCCCATTTTTCAAGTTGCTTAGCAATGGCAACTTTTTCTTTGATTGAAAAGTTAACACCTGGTGTTTGTTCCCCATCACGAAGACTTGTATCAAAAAATTCAACTTTACGCATAGACATTCCTCTTTCTAAAAGTAAAAACGATAGTAGTAAAAAAACATCTCACTCGGAAACCCAAGCGAGATGTTTTTACCTCCCGCTTGGTAAGCCAAACAGGACTAATGCTTTTTGCACTAGCCCTCATTACGCAATAGCAAAGTTGTTGTAGTTGCGAATGTCATTTGACTCATTTCCTTTCGATGTATCTTGGTTAATATGATACATCTTTCCAACTTGAAAGTCAAGGAAAAATTACTGAATTGACTGACTTTTCTGACCACAATTTACATTTATTTTCAGTAAAAGAAAAAAAGCTGACCGAAGTCAACTTTTTTATTTGTTAATGATAACTACTTATCTCAGCTTATTTTCCGAGGTAGTATTCGTTAACAACGTTCAATTTTTCGTCAAATTCGAATACCAATGGTGGGAAGTTTGGAATTTCAACATCCATGATTTCGTCGTCTGACAATTGTTTGATGTGTTTAACAAGGGCACGGATTGAGTTACCGTGTGCACCTACGAATACGTTTTTACCATCTTTAAGAGCTGGAGCGATTTTATCTTCCCAGAATGGAAGGGCACGTTCCAAAGTAACTTTCAAGTTTTCAGCATCTGGAATTACTGAGTCATCAAGTGAAGCGTAACGACGGTCAGTGTGTGCTGAGTGCTCATCATCACGATCCATTGCTGGAGGCAATACATCGTATGAACGACGCCAGATGTGAACTTGCTCATCACCAAATTGTTCAGCAGCTTCTGCTTTGTTTTTACCAGTCAAACCACCGTAGTGACGTTCGTTCAAGCGCCATGATTTTTCAACTGGAACCCAAAGTTGGTCAGATGCTTCAAGAGCTAAGTTAGTTGTTTTGATCGCACGTTTCAATACTGAAGTGTATGCTTGGTCAAATTCGATACCAGCTTCTTTGATCAATTTACCAGCATCGATAGCTTGTTGAGTACCTTTTTCAGAAAGATCTACGTCAGCCCAACCTGTGAAAAGGTTAGCTTTGTTCCATTCAGACTCACCGTGGCGAGCGAAAACCAATTTTACCATTAGTTATGTCTCCTTTTTATTTTGGGTTATACCCATTTACTCTATCTATTCTACCCAAAAAACCTTGAAAAAGCTAGCAAAATCCAAGAAATTCTGTAAAATTCTATCGCTTCTTTCCTTAGCCAAAAGAGACTGTATCAGAATTTTGTTTTAGATATTTTTAGCTGTCCAACATTTCCTTGTTATAGGCCTCTTTTCATGCTAAAATGAGATGAAATAGTAACATTTCACTTTGTGATCTTTAAGGAGGATTTTATGGTTTCTACTGCTACAAAAGTTGGTCAGTTTTCATTTGCTAACTGTCTCATGAATGCTGCTGGTGTTCATTGTATGACTAAGGAAGAATTGGCAGAGGTTGAGGCTTCAGCCGCAGGCTCATTTGTCACAAAAACAGGGACACTTGAGGCCCGTCCTGGTAATCCTGAACCACGTTATGTGAATGTCCCTCTTGGGTCAATCAACTCAATGGGATTGCCAAATAACGGTTTTGAATACTACCTTGACTATGTCATTGAATTTCAAAAGCAAGCCAATACAAAAAATCATTTTCTTTCACTTGTTGGTCTCTCACCTAGGGAAACGCACACTATTCTTAAAAAAGTTCAAGATAGCGACTACGAGGGGCTTGTAGAACTCAACCTTTCATGTCCTAACGTTCCAGGTAAACCTCAAATTGCTTACGATTTTGAAACCACAACCGAGATCCTAACTGAGGTCTTCTCTTACTTTACGAAACCTCTTGGTGTGAAATTACCACCATACTTTGATATTGTCCACTTTGATCAAGCAGCTGCTGTTTTCAACCAATTCCCACTTGTCTTTGTTAACTGTGTCAACTCCATTGGTAATGGTCTTTACATTGAAGATGAGTCTGTTGTCATCAAACCTAAGAATGGTTTTGGTGGTATCGGTGGTGACTACATCAAACCTACTGCCTTGGCAAACGTTCATGCTTTCTACCAACGTTTGAAACCCGAAATCCAAATTATTGGTACTGGTGGTGTCAAATCTGGTCGTGATGCTTTTGAACACATCCTTTGTGGTGCAAGTATGGTGCAAGTGGGTACCGCCCTCCAAAAAGAAGGCGTCGCTGTTTTTGACCGTATTACTAAAGAACTCAAAGAAATCATGGAAGAAAAAGGTTACGAAACTCTTGAAGACTTCCGAGGAAAACTTCATTACATTGACTAGTCTATAAAAAAAGTTTGGAAGGTAATCCAAACTTTTTATTATTTGATGAGGATTCTCTTATTAGACAAGACCATCATCGTCACGTTCGTCCCAGTCTTCAAAAGGATCCTTGCCCCCTTTTTCAGCTTGAAGACGTTTCTGACGAGCTTCTTCGATTTGTTTTTCACTTGGTTTCATCAGTTTGCTAATAGCAACAATAGCTGATAACTTAATAACAGTAAAAACCAAAAGAAAGATCAATACCACTGTTATGGTTTTCATAGTTTTCCTTATATTTTTTTAATAAATCAAAACCCCTAACAGCTTAGGGGTTTTAACATTATTTAACTGCGTCTTTAAGAGCTTTACCAGCTTTAAATGCAGGAACTTTAGAAGCTGCGATTGAGATAGTTTCACCAGTTTGTGGGTTACGACCTTGACGAGCAGCACGTTCACGTACTTCAAAGTTACCGAAACCAATCAATTGTACTTTTTCACCTGCAGCAAGGAATTCTTCGATAGAAGCGAAAACTGCATCTACAGCTGCTGCTGAATCTTTTTTAGTAAGCTCAGTTGCTTCTGCAACTTTAGCGATCAAATCTTGTTTGTTAGCCATTGTAACAATCCTCCAATTTATTTCTAAGCGAATGATATTTTTAGCGCTTTGACAAATATTATCTTATCCTAAAAGCCTTATGAGGTCAAGTAATAAACGCTAATTTAATCGCTTTTTTGCAAAAAGTAAAGGCTTTTTAATTTATTGTCTTATAGGTGTCAAATTCGATACGGTCATTAACCAAATCAAGGCTTTGAGCACGTGCTGTTATACCCTTCTCATTCTTCATAGACTGAATATTTAGGGTAACCTTTCCCTTCTTACTGTCAATTACAATGTAATCAGGAAGTTTTGTTGAACGTTTAATCATATTAAGAGCATCTGAAACAGGGAGCTTCAAGGTTCCTGCCGAGAGCTCAGACACTTGAAGAACGACAGCACCCGACTCACTTACAAGAGGCGTAAAGTAAACATAGAGGGGTACTGCGTGACCTAAGACCTTATAACTACTCTCAAAAACAATTTTAGAATTAGTCACTTTGACCTTGAAACGCATCTTATCATTAGAATAATCTTGAGCAAATCCTGTAAGAGCTGCGTTAAGCTCTTCTTTACTCATACTATACTTTCCAATTTTAGTAGCTCCTTTAGGTAAGGACACTGAGCTCGTTTCGACTGGTGTCATTATTCTAACCGTCACGACACTAATTAAGGCTAGATTTAAGGCTAAAAGTCCCAAAAATAACCATTTCCATACCTTACTCACCTGACCACTCCTTTTTTGTTTGATTTATACGTTTCAAAATCGCATCCGACATAATTTGATAACCTGTGTTGTTGGGATGAAAATGATCATCCTCAAATAGGGCATCGTTTAAACTATCTTGGGATGATTTGGTAGACTGTGATGTTTCATCAGAGCTCGTCACTCCTCCCTTACCATCAATTCCCTTATAAAGCAGATCGTTAACTGGAACAAAGTAGACATTGTCGTACTCCTTACATACTTCTTTGGTAGACTGGTTCCAATTATCAACAATGGTTTGCATTTCTGTCATCTCTGGAAAATTAAGATAAAACGGATTGTAAATACCAACAATATAAATCGGTAAAGTTTTATTATCCTTACGAGCTAGCTCAATAATATGTCGCAATCTCCTTTGATAATCCACAGCAGGTTTGCTAAAGGTATTCACATTAAGATTGGTGATATTATCCTTAATGACATGAATCACATCATTTCCACCAACAGTCAAAGTCATCAATTTTGCCTTTTTTAAATCCCTTTTGATATCCTTCTTTTCCTGCATCCTCTTGAGGATTTGATTGCTGGTGTTTCCTGCGATACCATAGTTGCGAGAAGTCACTTGCCAATTAAAATCTGACTCTAAAGCCTGAGATAAAACAGGAACGAAGCCCCCTTGATTACTGCTATCACCCACACCTTGAGTAAGTGAGTCTCCAATGGCCACATAAGTTACCTTTTCTTTTTTTACAGACCTTATCTTGTCAGCAATCTTTGATGACTGATGACTGCTTGGTACAATAAAAACGAATAGCCCCACGAATAATAGGAAAAGCAAGAAGAAGCCTGCAAAGCTTCTAAGTAATTCTGATTCTTTCAATTTATTCATAGCGAACCATTATGGCAAAAGCACCTTCACCGGTATGTGTTTGAATGATGGAACCAGTCTCAAGAATTGAAATTGGAGCACCCAGAACTTCAAGTTTTGAAGCAAATTCATGTGCCAACACAGGAGTTCCAGCATAAGAAACACCTATCTCAGCAACCTTGCGATCCTTGATAGCATCAATGTAAGAATCCAACCATTTCGTGAATGTCTTAGCACCACGACCCTTTGCAATAGTATTCAACTGATAGTCTTTCAACTCCATAATAACACGGATATTGAGCAATGAAGATAGTAGACCTGTTACACGTCCAATACGGCCACCTTTGACAAGATTCTCAAGGGTAGACACACCGATATGAAGTTCAGATTTACTTTTCACTTCTTCCACACGTGCTACAATCTCATCAAGACTAGCTCCTGCTTCGGCTAGTTTAGCTGCTTCAACAACTTGAAACTTGAGACACTGATCCGTAAAGCCTGAATCGATGACGGTTACATTAGTTCCTGAAAGGCTAGCTCCTTGACGCGAAGCCTCACATGTACCAGAAAGAGTATGCATAAGATGGATGGCCACAATTTGCTCTGCACCATCTTTAACCAATTTTTCATATGTCTCAGCAAACAACCCCACTGGTGGTTGGCTTGTCTTTGGTAACTCTTTACTATGCTTCATCATTTCCAGGAAACGACCTTCTTCACGAAGGTCACTATCTGAATAGATGACACCATCCACCATAACTGACAATGGAACGACAGTGATATTGTACTTTTCAACCAATTCTGGTTCAATCGTGATTGACGAATCGGTTACAATTCTGATTTTACTCATATTTCTCTCGCTTAACACAAATTTTTATTCTATTATAGCATGCCTAGAGAGGTTTTCCCAGCTCTTTTCCTAAACAGGTTCATCCACTTTTAATAAAGCTCTAGCTTGGCTCAAGGCTGCTTGCGTCACATTGTCACCCGCCAACATCTTAGCAATTTCTTGAACCCTTTCCTCAGGTGTTAAGAGACGAACATAGGATACAGTTGTCTCGTTATCACTTTCTTTAGAAATAAAGAATTGATAATCTGCAATAGCAATTACTTGAGGAAGGTGACTGATAGCCAATACTTGACCATGACTTCCAATCTTATGAATCTTCTGTGCGATAGCCTGGGCTACGCGACCTGATACTCCAGTATCAACCTCGTCAAAGACAATACTAGTTTTATCTTCTTTTCGGGCAAAGGCTGACTTAATGGCTAGCATAAGTCGAGATAATTCGCCACCTGAAGCTACCTTAACAAGCGGTTTAAAGCCTTCACCTGGATTGGTTGAAATATAAAACTCAACTTGCTCATTACCATCACGGTTAAATTTCCCCTTAGTAAAGGTAACTTTAAATTCAGCCTTATCCATGTAAAGGTCGAATAACTCGTTCTTAATCTCCGCTTCAAGAGCCTTAGCAATTTGATGGCGTGCCGTTTGTAGGGTCTCTGCAGACGCTAGCAGATCTTTTTCAAGTTGCTTAAGCTCTTGTTCCATGGCATCTGACGAACTGGAATTGCCAGTCAGAAGATTGTACTCTTTACTTGAATTTTCCAGATAATCTAGAACGTCATCAACAGTCCCACCATATTTACGAGTAATTGCATTAATCGTATCTAAGCGGTGTTCAATCTCTTGCAAACGTCCAGCATCAAAGTCCAAATTATCCAAAAGATCACCTAGTTGCTTAGTGACATCTTCCAGAACATAATAGGCTTCTGATAGATTTCCAGAGAGTTCTTTGTAATCAGAGTCATACTCTTCAAGAGACTGGAGGTCGTTCATGGCAGAACGGACATTTGAAAGGCTTGAAAAATCTTCATTATCCAGCATGACATAGGCATTCGTTAAGGTATCAGCAATCTGCTTATGATTAAGAAGTTTGTCTCGCTCCTTCATCAGAGCCAAATCTTCTCCTGATTTTAGAGAGACTGCTTCAATTTCTGCAATCTGAAATGCTAACATTTCAATTCGAGCCTTATGCTCCTGCTCATTTTTTTGCTTTTCAAGAACAGCTTTTCTTAACTCACGATAGCGGTCAAAATACTCTTGGTATTCTTTCTTTGTTTGGAAAAATTCCTTGTCACCAAAGGCATCAAGCATGGTAATATGCAGAGCAGGTTTCATAAGTTCTTCCTGGTCATGTTGTCCATGGATATCTACCAAGAAGTGCCCAACGGATTTAAGCGTCGTTAAATTGACCATCTGTCCATTGATGCGACTAACACTTCTACCATTTTGGAAGATTTCACGACGGATAATTAATTCATCCTCAACAGGAATCCCATTATCTTCCAAGATACTAACCAAGGCAGGATTTTGTTCGATTGAAAAGAAGCCCTGAATCTCCGCCTTAGGGGCTGAATGACGGACAACCTCGCTAGATGCCCGTGCCCCTAACATAAGATTCATAGCATCTATAATAATGGACTTACCAGCACCTGTTTCACCAGTAAGGACGGTCATCCCATTCTCAAAGTTTAGAGAAATCTCTTCAATAATTGCGAAATTCTTTATCGTAATTTCGAGAAGCATAGACCCTCCTAGTCTTCAACCCACTTAATGATTTGCCCCTGTAGTTCGATAGCTGCCAACTCTGACTGAGCCACTAAAAAGAGGGTATCATCGTCAGCAATCAAGCTAAAAATCAAATGCTTGTATTCATCCAAAAGAATCTTCTTGATGAGGCGGCTTGTCCCAGGTTGAACAACGATATTCATAAAGGCATGTTGACGATCAACACGCAACAAGCGACGGGGCGCAACAGATGTTCCACCTACTCGTCTAGGAACAGTTGAGAGCCCATAGATGTAAGAACCGTCTTCAGTTGGTACCTTGGTAATACCAATTTCATTGATATCACGCGATACAGTCGCTTGAGTAGCCTTTAATCCCTCATTTTGAAGTAATTTTACCAATTCTCCCTGAGTCGTAATTTTATTTTCTTGGACAATCTTTCGGATTAACTCCAAACGATCATTCTTCTTCATTCTTTTTAAACTCCTTATGTGCTTGTGCTACAACGTCCTTAATAGAGGTTTGAGCATCATTTTGAGGAGAACCTGTCTTCTCCAAGTGTGCAAGAAACTCAATGTTACCATGACCACCTTGGATAGGTGAAAAGTCCAGTCCTTTAACTGAAAAGCCATAGTCAACCGCAAAAGCTGTCACTGTTTCTAACACTTTTTCATGGACACTGCTTTCACGGACAATCCCGTTTTTCCCAATTTGTTCACGGCCCGCCTCAAATTGTGGTTTCACAAGAGCAACAACTTGCCCTCCATCAACCAATATCTTAGCCAAGGCCGGCAGAATCAAATTTAGCGAGATGAAACTGACATCGATTGATGCAAAAGACGGTAGTCCTTCTGTAAAATCAACAGGTTCAGCATATCGAAAATTATATTGCTCCATAGAACGAACACGCTCATCTTGACGCAATTTCCAAACCAACTGATTGGTACCAACATCCACAGCATAAACCAGTTTGGCCCCATTTTGAAGCATGACATCGGTAAATCCACCTGTTGAGGCACCGATATCGATGGTTGTCATATCTTCAACTGACAGATTGAATACTTTCAAAGCTTTTTCAAGTTTGAGTCCTCCACGGCTCACATACTTGAGTTTTTCTCCTTTAAGCTTCAACTCTGTGCCGTCGTCAATTTTTTCACCGGGTTTATCGTAACGTTCACCATTGATAACATTAACAACTAAACCAGCCATAACGCCACGTTTAGCTTGTTCTCGTGTTTCAAAAAGGCCTTGTTTATAAGCCAAAACGTCTACTCTTTCCTTAGGCATGGAGTCGTAACCTTTCTATGATTTCTATAATACTGTCTTTCTTGAAACCTTGAGTCTTAGCTAGATTTTGGAAAATAGCCTCCGCTTTATTAAGTGATTCCTCGAGGATAGCATGTGATTTTTCCAGACCAAGAAGAGCCGGATAAGTTGATTTTCCAGCAACTACATCTTTCCCAGGTGTCTTCCCAAGCTCTTCGAAATCAGCAGTCACATCCAAAATATCATCACGTACTTGAAAGGCAAGACCAATCAGGCGACCAGCTTCTTTCAGATTTTCCAAAACCTCTTGACTTTTTTGAGCAACAATACCAGCCGCTACAAACGGAAAGGTTAAAAGCTTCCCTGTCTTATGCTCATGAATTTGAGCCAGTTGCGATAAACCAAGTTCCTGACCTTCACCCTTCATATCCAGCATCTGACCACCAACCATACCGAAGGTACCTGAAGAATGAGACAATGCTTGAATCAATTGAACTCGAATTTCTGCTGATAGCTCTGTTTGTGCCAGGAGATCAAAGGGATCTAAAAAGAGAGAATCTCCAGCCAAGATTGCCGTTGCTTCATCAAATTTCTTATGGTTGGTTAAACGTCCTCGACGGTAATCATCATCATCCATGGCCGGCAGATCGTCGTGAATCAAACTTCCAGTATGAATCATTTCAAGACTTGCTGCAACATCGAAATGACTAGGAGTAAGCTCTAAACCAAACCCTTCAAGTAAATCTAAGAAAATCAGTGGACGAATACGCTTGCCTCCACTATCAACTGAATAAAGGATGGCAGTGATTAAATCACTTGATACAGGAAGATTCTTTTTTTGGTAGTAATCACGGATAGCCGCATCAATTTTATTTAGCTTGCTCATTAGGCATCCATTTCCGTTTCTGTCCCATCTGCTTTCATAACCTTAACTAGTGTCTTTTCAGCATCTTCCAAGGTCTTCTGCAAATCTTTAGACAAGGCCATACCTTTTTGGAACTCAGCAATAGCATCCTCAAGAGCAACATCACCTGTTTCAAGCTTAGTGACGATAGCTTCTAAGTCCTGTAAATTTTTCTCAAATGTTTTTTTAGTTGACATTTTTCACCTCTACTTCTAGTTCTCCATCTCTCATTTGGACGGTTAATTGATCACCTTCGGTAATATTCTTGCTACTTGTTAAAGGTTTATCATCTTTCTTGACAATAGCATAGCCCCTGGCAACAATACGGTTAGTATCTAGAGACAATAAGGCATCCTGTGCCTTTTCTAATCTCACACGGTTACCGTTAATGGTATTCTTGGTTGTAGTCACCAATAAACGCTGCAAAGACTCTCGACGGTCTTGGTAGTTCTGAACACTAGTCAGAAGATTTAAGCCTTGTAATCGTTGTCTCAAAAGCTCTGCTTCTTTTTGTTTACGTGTGAAATCTTGACTCATGAAGGTTTCAAGCCTTGTTGTTAGTCGATCCAACTTTTGTAGATAACCATCGTAAAGGCGTTCAGGTTGCCTAAAGACAACAGATTGTGACAATTTGGCCAAGCGTTCCTGGTTATACTGTATACGTCTCAAACAGGCTTGATAGGCTCTATTTTGTCTTTCACGAATCCAAACCAAGGTATCAGCCTTTGATACCGGAGTCGCAAGTTCTGCCGCTGCTGTAGGCGTAGCAGCCCTACGATCTGCAACAAAGTCAGCCAAAGTCGTATCTGTTTCGTGACCAACACTTGAAATCACAGGTAGACGACTCTCAAAAATCGACTGAACCACAATTTCCTCGTTAAATGCCCAAAGGTCTTCAATAGAACCTCCACCACGGCCAACGATAAGTAAATCTAGGTCATCCCTTTGATTGGCTTTTTGAATATTTTCAGCAATTTCCTGTGCAGCTCCTTCACCTTGAACCTTGGTAGGGAAAAGTAAGATTTCTACCCCAGGAAAACGACGACTAACGGTCGTAATAATATCTCGAATAACCGCACCACTAGGACTAGTGACAACCCCAATTTTTTTGACAAAATTAGGCAGAGCTTGCTTATGACGATCATCAAAGTAGCCTTCTACAGTCAATTTTTTACGAAGCTGTTCAAACTGGATGGCCAAAGCCCCAATACCATCAGGCTCAGCCTTCTCGATAATAATAGAATAAGAACCACTAGGCTCATAAATCTGGACACGACCAACGACATTGATCTTCATCCCTTCTTCGAGTTCAAAACCAAGCTTTTTAAAAACTCCAGCCCAAATCGTTGCCTGAATAACAGCCCCTTCATCCTTAAGCGAAAAATATTGGTGACTAGGGCGTCGACGAAAATTGGAAACTTGTCCCGTCAAAAACACCCTTTCCAAATAAGGATCACGGTCAAATTTCATTTTCAAATATTTGGTTAAGGATGTGACCGATAAATAGTCTGACACGACAACTCTCCTTTATTTAAGCTATCCTTGAAAACCTGAAGACATTAAAAAAGTTCTGTAGAACTATCATCCCCAAATCTTCTCAGTTAGCTTTTTAATTGTATACATGATTACTTAAAATTATACCAAAAAAGACTGTCAAAAGACAGTCTCAACCACCATTATCAGGTGTTTTATATGGTTTCATTAATCGGTTGTATAAGTTTTTGAAACGACGTCCCAAGAACCACTTGAACCGTCAATACCACCATAGGCTTCGAGTTGTCCCTTCTTATTTACACGGAAAAGAAGAACATCATTACCATAGGCATCATAAAGTTGAGCATAAACTAGGTTATCATCATCATCCGTCCATGAATAAACATTCCAACCTAAATTTTTATAATTTTCTCCAGTTGAACCTTGTTCTTTAGCATAAGTAGAAACTACCCAGTCTTCTAACTGTTGGTCAGACAAAGATGAGGTATCAACTTGAGGAGATTGATTATCTGATGATGATGCTTGTTCCTTACTTTTAGCTAACTGACCATTTTTCCATGGATTTGTTACACTCTCTTTTTGGTTATTACTATACCACATCAAGGTAACCACAGGAATAACCACTGCAAGTACTGCAACAACTCCAATTACCCATCTAATGATTTTAGGATCTTTGAGTTTATCAAAACTCGAAACTTTTCTTCCCTTTGTAGTTTCATTTTTACGACGTCTAAATTCGCTCACAGCTTTTTCCTCTTTTTCTTGAAAATAGTCCCTTTTTCTTTTCCTCTTGTTCCAAGAGTTTTTGCACTTTCCTACGACCCTACGGATCACTCGTTTGAGCCAATGAAATCTGCAACTGAAAAATACGATTATCTAAAGCTTGCTCATATTCTTTGGCTGCTTCTCTATCACCATTATCAGCTAAGGCTCTCAGATACCCTTCATTACCGAATTCAGCCATTCACTAAATCGCTCCTGCTTCTGAATCGTTTCTTCTATTTTCTTAAAGCCTGAGACTTTTGTCAAGTTACTAGTTTGTAACAAATTCTTACAGTTTTAAAAAGCCGAAGAAAACGGGCTCTATAATTTCTGTAGTGGGTAAAACCACTGTAGAGATTATAGAGCTTTTTG
>ERZ1035027.714-NODE-714-length-17605-cov-32.716182_pt1 | contig 17605 bp, 17 predicted proteins | sample MGYA00520604_ERZ1035027 | MGnify/ENA primary metagenome ERZ1035027 (study PRJEB33766, sample SAMN09781743) | gut metagenome | biome: gut microbiome | host: Homo sapiens | place: Madagascar | study: EMG produced TPA metagenomics assembly of the PRJNA485056 data...
AAGAGGGAAACCGCCCTACTCGGTGCTCAGAACCGCTACGCTCTAAGGTTGGCGGACCATCAAAGGTCTTCGCCATGTTGTGCGGGATGGGACCGCCTGGGAATAGCAGTTTATAGTTTACAGTTAATAGTTTATAGTTTACGATTGATTTCGTGGTTATTGGCTGATGATTTGCAGATTTCTTGTGATTCTCTTGGTGGTTTCGAAGAAAAAGCGTAATTTTGCGGCAGAGTTAAACATTTAAAAGGAGAAGATTATGTCATTAGAGATAAGAAGCATTCCTGTTTTGACAGGTGAGACCGCTGAACGATTTGTTCGTGAGGCAGAGGAGAATGAACGCAATCCACAAAGAAAGGCATTGCGAATGTCATTTGATGACGTTGAGAAGATTTTGATTCGCTCAACTGCTAATTTGAAAGCGCATGGAGGAAAGAGTCCTTTTGCAAAGTAATTGCTCTCTTTATCGAGTTACGACAAAAGAGGAGCTTGATACTTTTAGCTGTGGCGATAAAGACCTTGATGACTTCTTTCATCGAGAGGCTTGTCTCTATGATGGGCAATTATTAGGGAAGACATATTTCTTTGCAACTGAAAGAAGTGGTAAGGATGAAATAGTCTGTGCCTTTACATTAGCTAACGACAGTATCAAGGCAGCTTTAATTCCAAATGCTTCAAGAAATCGAATACAGAGGAAAATTCCTAATTCTAAAAGAACAAGGAGTTATCCTGCAGTATTGATTGGAAGACTTGGAGTAGCCAAGGATTTTCAAAGTACTCATGATGGTATTGGATCACAAGCGATAGACTATATCATATCTTGGTTTTTGTTACCAGACAATAAGACTGGTTGCCGTTTCATTGTTGTTGATGCTTATAATAAGGAAAATGTGCTTCATTTTTATGAAAAGAATGGTTTCAAATTCTTGTACTCTACTGAGAGTTTGGAGAAAGAGGCAAATCATATTCCTGAAGATGAGTGCTTAGAGTCAAGAATGATGTATCTTGACTTGTTGGGTTATATAAGATAAAAAACAAGAGGTAATCTTTTTGATCCTTCTTAACTCTTTTCAGTCCCACAGATTTCACAGATTTACACAGATGGGGCGGGTGTGAAGTCCGCAGTGAATGATAGGCAATTGCTCATTCGCACACGGATTTCACGGATCTCACGGATAGGGCAGACGTAAAGTCTGCAGTGCTGTATTTTCTACCTCTCCGTCTCTCCTGTAAGGAGAGCTCCACCTTTCTCACCAAGCCTCTCTTCAATAGTCTTTACAACCCCTTCGGTTCCCCTTGTAGGGGACAGAAACCATTCTCGAAATGGGAAGGATGTAACCGCCCTTAGTGCTGCTTTTTCTAAAATCACCCCGTCCCTCTTTACCATTAAAGAGGGCTCCACCTCTCACCCCGACCCTCTCACCCTCAGGGAAGAGGGAGGAAACCGCTCCTCCTCGTCGCTCGGAACCGCTACGCTCTAAGGTTGGCGGACCATCAAAGGTCTTCGCCATGTTGTGCGGGATGGGACCGCCTGGGAATAGCAGTTTATAGTTTACAGTTAATAGTTTATAGTTTACGATTGATTTCGTGGTTATTCATTGATAACTTGCAGATTTCTTGTGATTTTCTTTGGTGGTTTCGAGAAAAAAGCGTAACTTTGGCGGCTGAATGTTGAACTAGAATAAATAGGAGGAAGAATATATGGATACAACAAAGTTAACAAGGGAAGAGGCTCTACGCCGTTGGAATGCTTCTAAGGAAAACAAACGTAAAATGGTGGAGAAACTGGAGAACTTGGTTCGCAAAAGTTGTCTGGAACGTACTGGTAAAGAACCTATAGGGGTAGAAGTATGGTAGTAGAAATGAAATATACGTATGGCAAGTACCTGATATGCAAGGGGCATATATAGGTGAACTTAGCAAGTCACGATAATTTTGTTTTTTGTAATTAGACAAGCAATTATAGTAGATATGAACGATAGAAAATTACCAGTAGGCATCCAGTCTTTTGAAAAAATCAGAAAGGGTGGATATCTTTATGTTGACAAGACAGATATTATCTGGCAACTTGCCAATAGAAATAAAACGTATAATTACCTGAGCCGCCCACGCCGCTTTGGTAAATCTCTGTTGGTAGATACGCTCGAAGCCTACTTTCTGGGTAAGAAGGAACTCTTCGAAGGGTTGAAGATTATGCAGATGGAGAAGGAATGGGTGAAGCGACCTGTCATCAGGCTCGATATGAGTCGTGCTGGCGCAGAGCCGGAAACTTTACGCTCTTATCTCGACATCACTTTCGACAGATTAGAGAAGGAATATGACATTACACCTAAGCCCACCGCCAGACTTGCCGACCGTTTTGACGGCATTATCCAAACTTCATATGAGCAAACTGGACAACAGGTTGCCATCCTCATCGATGAATACGACTCTCCATTGCAGCATTCCTGGAAGACTCCACATCATGAAGCATGTACGGATATCTATAGAGAGGTTTTTGCCATTCTCAAAGCTGATGATAAATACGAGAAGTTCGTTTTCATTACCGGTATTACCAAGTTTACGCAGATTTCTCTTTTCTCTGTACTCAACAATTTGAGTAATATCAGCTTTGATTCTGAGTATGCAGCTCTTTGCGGTATCACGAAAGATGAACTCCTCTCATATTTTAAATCGGAGATTAACAGGTTGGCTACAAAGAAAGGATGGACTTTTGATGAAGCCGTGGTACAGTTGACGGCATTCTACGATGGTTATCATTTCAGTCATGAAAATATGGTTGATATATTCAATCCATTCAGTCTTATCAATGCCCTCGCTGACTCCAGTCTAAAGAATTACTGGGCTTCATCTGGAGCAACCTCTTTGCTTCCTAAGTTTGTAGATGATATGGAAATTAGATTGAAGGATTTCGAGAAATGTCCGATAGACAGCGATACCTTGGAGACTTCTGATGTGACAGGTGGAGGAGCTGAACTTTTCCTCTATCAGTCTGGTTATCTCACGATAAAGGGATATATGGAAGGAATTTATTTGCTGGGCATTCCAAACTATGAAGTACGCAAGGCTCTATACAAGATAGTCTTGCCAGCCTTGACGCTGAAATCAAATGCGATAGTGATATCTACACAGAATATGTTGCTGTATTCTCTAAAAATTGGCGATTTGCCTGAAGCCATGAAATGTCTGAAGGCGCTTATTGCGGATGTGCCATACAGCAATAAGAAACTTGCCAGCATGGATATGGAAGAGAGGTACCGTCTTATCTTGAGTACCATCTTCAATGCTATCGGCTGCAGGGTGGAAGTTGAGAAGATGATTTCTACTGGTAGGATAGATATGGTGTTGGAAACCAATAACTTCATCTACGTTCTGGAACTGAAGCTGAGCAACAATGGAGGCATTGATGCGGCAGCAGAGCAAATTAAGGCTAGACAATATGCCGAACCATTCAAGGCGGATAAACGCAAGGTAATAGCTATTGCTATAGAACTGGATGATTCTGGTAAAGGACTGGTTGATTGGAAGGAAGTTTACTGAACTTTCGCAAGTTTTGTCCCATACGCCCTGAACCAACGGTCACCGGCCGAAGGGAAAGGTAAAGGGCAGAAGCCCCTAGCCCAGGGCATCGCCTTGTAGCGGCCATTGTTATTGCCGTTGCTACCACTCACGAATCTCATATTGGATAATCCTATCCTCTTGTTGTAAACATCAAAGTATCTATACCAGAAACCATATTCAGGACTGGTGGTACTGAAGCCCTGCGTACCAGACAGCAAACGATTACAGACGAGGAGGGTATTTGGTGAAAGTCGTATTGTGCGCCTAGATAAAGTTTTGTACCTTTGCACCATGATTTTAATTTTTTCAAATTATGGTACAAGGCAAGAAACAATTAAACAGCAAGCCAAAGTTCGCCGAGGTTGTAATCGGTGACAATGAGGCGAAGGAGATGTGTGAGTCTGATGTAGACAAAAAAGCGGAGTTCGCTGTAACGCAGATCTTCCTACTTTGCTCTTCTTTAGTCCCACGGATTACACGGATTTTCGCAGATTTCTTTTGATTTTCTTTGGCGGTTTCAATAAAAAAGCGTAACTTTGCGGCAATAAACTATAAAATGAATAATGACTATGATGGGAATATTACAAGTTGCCTCTTATTTATACAAGCGCTATATGGATGATTTTGGCGTTCGTATTGATGAAATGAAGTTGCATAAGCTACTTTATTTCACGCAGCGTGAGTGCTTGATTCAAAAGGGCGAACCCATGTTTGATGCACAATTTGAGGCTTGGAAATATGGTCCTGTCATGGTTCAGATTCGCCAGCATTATAAAAATGATTCTCTCCCAGAATTGATGGATAAAGAGCAGGTTGTACAATATGAGCCAGTGTTTGATATGGTGTTTAAAACTTATGCTCCACAGAAGTCTTGGAGTTTGAGTACTTTAACGCATGGAGAGTTTTCTTGGAAACACGCAAGAGAAGGCTATGATGAACAGGATTCATCTGAGGTAGAGATGAAAACAGAAGACATTATGGTTGATGCCAACAGGGTTCGTGAAAGACGGGCAGTTTTGCGTCAATTAAATCTTTATACTGCATAAACCATGAGAATAACTGAGGAAGAAATTGCGGAATTAGAAAAGAAGCGAATGAAGTTCTATGAGAACTTTAATCATGATGAAGATGCTGTCTAATCTTTTCTGACTGCATCAGGTCATAAAGAACTGGGGCAAAATCATATTGTTTTTTAAACCAGATCACTGCTGTCCCGTTTAGAAATCATCGGTTTAAATAGGCTAGGATACCATATGAGTGCAAAGGTACAAAATCAAATCGAACACACAACTTCTAGAACATAAAATATTGGATATTAATAACTTATATAATAATCGTCCAGACTAAACGGGACACTAGTGCAGATTTGAGTGAAGTTTAGAATCAAGGAATCCACAGCTGGCTTGAGTGCCTGCTGTGGATTTCTCTTGTTTATATTAAAGTGTAGGATTCTATAATACTTTCTTACTGATCAATCGTAATGGCATCGCCTTGTAGCGATGGGTGTTATTTCCATTACTACCACTCACGAAGCGTATGTTGGAAAAACCCCGCTTTTCGTTGTACACGTCGAAATAGTTATACCAGTAACCAAACTCAGGACTATCTTCACCGAAGCCTTGGGTTCCTGAGAGAAGCGACTTGGTCCAAAAGACCACGTGCATTGGATATTTATGGCTTTCACCTTCCAGATATCCTCCGTATGGCAGATAGATGGTTTTCAACTCAGAGCTTGTTGTATTCATAAATGTACAATAGTACGATTCTCCAAGAGCAGTATGGCGTACCTCTGTTTTAAGTGTATCATTCGCAATCAAGTCCTCAAACACCGATTTCTCTGGTATTTCAAAGCCTTCAGGAGATAGAGTAGAGGATAGATTCCCCTGCTTTTTATCTGATTCATTCTTTTCCTCTGAAATCTTGAAGTATCCACCGATAGCACCTTTATGGTCTTTAAGTTCGTTGACGTCTGGTACATAAGGACTATTATCGGTAGCACCCAGATTACGGTCAAGCATGATGTAGGTATGTTTTTTTCCCTTTACCTTCACTACACCATAATAGAACCATCCTTTCACCTTTGGTTTATCATCACCACCCTCTGCTAATTCATATTTGTTTGCCATATCATCTGTTATCTTGTGAAAGATACCCGTATGATAAACATAGTAGGTGATTTTGATACCCTCTTTATTTGTTATCGTAAAACTGCCTTGCCAGAGATCATAATTATCGTCTCGATTATCCGTCAATGTAACTTTCCAGAAATTTCCATCTCTTTCAACTTTAAAATGGTCATCGGTATCAGTTAGCTTATCATCTTCTAAGTAGGGAATCTTATAACTATAGGTGTTTTTACCTACTGCGAAGTGAAAACCATTGTTTCTTACATTGCCTAGCATTTGCTCCGGTCTGATACCTTGCATATATTTATCCAACCACTCAAAGTAGTTTTCTGTGTTAATATTGTTATCGATTAACATCGTAACTTTACGCTTTGGATCGTCTCTCATGAAATCGAAGCCCGCCTGAGTTATCTTCACATCAAGCTTGAGATCACCAGAAGATATCGTAACCGTTCCTGTTCTTGGGGTTTCATGAATGTTTGGATTCAGCGTAAACGTCAGAACATATTTCATGCCAGGTGATGATTTACTTCCTAATTCCGGAAGTGTCGTTTCTTTTTCATCTTTATCCTTGTCAAACTTAATCCAGCTATCTGCAGGAGAATTGATGCTTACTCCGTAGAGTTTGTCGTCAGCACTTGTTGCAGAAGAGAGCGTAGTAACCAAAGTGATGGTTGCTTTAATTGTTTCAGTTGCTTCAGCAGCTGTCGCTTCTACTGATTGATCATCACATACGCCAAGTTCATAATCCTTGCAGGCAATCATCTTGGTGATGGCAGGATTGTCATCTTTGATTTCTGCCTCTATTCTGTTTTCTGGTTGTGCCTTGATGGCTTCGTCCAAAGTCTTAAAACCATAATCATTCACCTTGGTAACGGTGATGGTATAGTTATGGTTTCTCAAGAGGGCAAACTGAGAGCTCTTGTCTTTATTATAAAGACCAACTTTATAGTAACCTTCTACAGCCTTCTTGGTAGTAGCATCAACATATTCAGCCTTGATGATAATGTTTGCTTGACCAATAGATGTCTCGTTTACAGCAACAACTCTGTTTAAGCCATTGCCAACATTTGTGCTACTGAATTCTGTAGTTTCTGCCAGCCCATTATCTGTTGGCTCTTTATAGCCAGCTGGTGCGATAGCTGTTTTCTTAGCTGTATTATTGATGATAAGTCCTGCGCTTTCTTCAGGAAAGATACCCTTAATGCCTTCGGCAACTTTGAGGGTAATCTTGGCATTAGAGCGTAGAAGCGAAATCTTGGCAGTCTCAGGAGTTAGCAAATCGGTAACCTTGATGCTACCCCAACAAACTGGCTCAGTAAGGCTTGGAGTGCGATCTGCTGCTTTACTGATATCCTGTAAGTCTCTTGCTTCTTCAGCTGTGACATCGGCATTGGCAACTACTTGTATGTAGCTTGCTTCTTTCGGAGTGTTTACTTTGATGCTATAGCTGCCATTGCTTTGCTTGTTGGTCTCTGTTAATTGATTGGTACAATCTTCTTTGCTTAGATACTCGTTGCTACTGTCGTAATAAAGCAAAGTGAGCTTTTTGATAGATTCTGTTTCCGTAGCATCAGCTCTCGTGCCCAGTTGCTTTTCAGAAAAATTGGGCAAATTAATGTTCAAGACTACCCCCTCGGCAGGGATTTCATCCCCGCCGAGTCCGATAGTCTCCATTGCATCCTTGCAAGAAACAAGGCAAAGGAGCAATCCCATCCATATCATTAAATGCTTTATCTTCTTCATTTTTCCAATATTATTTATTCAGTTACGTCATCAGGCTTACCTTGATACCATTTCCCATTTTGGTAATAGCCGGTATCGTCCGTGAAACTATTGCCATTGAAGAGCGTAAGCACATCACCATCTTTTTGTATGATTTTGATATCTTTGTTATGCTCACCTTTGATAGCTTTCAATGTGATGACAGTTTTCCACCATTTACCCTTCTGTTCGCGTTTCCAGGAGTTGCCGTAGTCTACATTTTCATTTGAATTTTCATCATGAATCTTGAATTGATCAGTTTTACTATCTCCAGCAATACCATATTCTCTATACCAGCCCATTGTTTTCTTTTCCGTGTATATGGTTATATTCAAGTCCTCAATTTCAGGCATGTCATCAAATATATGGTATTCAGGATCTGAAGTTGGATCATAGACTATCCAGCCTTCGCGATCTTCATAATCGAAAAGAGGAATACCTGGTGCTCGATGGTGAGGACAACGATGTAAAGTATAACCCAAATCAAGATCTTGATTGTTGTTGAACATAATCAATGTCTCACCTGGCTTTATGAATCTATTTTCAGTAGTTCCTTTTTTCACTACTGGTTCCATATTTACCTTAAAGTCTTTATAATACCAGCCCTTGTTGGTATTGTCGGCTTTCATAGCTTCACCAGGCCATTCATCTTTGCTAGCATCACCCTTAGTATATATCCATCTTTTTTGTGTCAAAGTACTGGTTCCTTCTGATGTTTCACCAATCTGGGTATACATATAGATGTGATGGTTGTCTTCTTTTGCAGTATTCTTACCTCCATCATTATCCCAACCGTCGTACCAGTTGTTGTCGCCACCTTCTGGCATTATAGCCGTAAAACGATCAGTATTTTTACCTCCAGTATATTTACTGCGGTCATTAATCGCTCTGAAACAGATACGATAGTCACCGATAGGAGGACTAACTGTTACACGAACAGCCTGAGACTTAGAGCGGTCTTTTGACATTACCGTGAATTCATGAATGGTGGTTGTTACAGGATCTGTCGTAGCTGTAACCATGAATGTTCCTGTAGCGGCATTCGATGAATCTAAACTCATATTGATGGTAGAGTTACCTTTTGTATTTGTAGTTCTATGCAGCACAATACCCCCGAGATTAGTATCCCATTTCACCGTTCTGATATTCTGAGATTTATCATCTTTATTATAATAGATGACCAGTTCTTTTGTAACATCCAGATAAGGTGTAACATCATAATTTACATCTATATATTTCTTGAGATTATTTGCCTTGATCCAAAACTTTGCAGTGCCTTTTCGCTGTTCTTCTGCATAATCTTTGATTGGGATATTTGGATTCACGCGAAACTCGATACTGTCATTGCCATTAGCGTCTTTACCACGTTTGGTGCCAATGATGATGTCTTTTGAGTATATTTTATTATCGCATCCAAACTCTACTGTGGTAGCATTCGAATTATATGTGATATAATCATTTGTCAAACTAGTCACATTAGCCTTCGTCTTGCTTACCCACAAAGTAGTATGGTTGAAGTCAGCATCTATTTTTACGGACTCCCATGGCTTGATGCTTACATTACAGTCGAGAGTCATGTTTCCCAGACTCTTGATCTTGCCGGTAATCTCATAGTAGGTACCACGAGGGAATGTTGGAACTTCTGAATTACTGGTTTCATCCTTCTTATGCCCCAAATCGATGCGATAATCGTTGTCGATAGAATTAGCCACCTTGCCTTTGATGGTTAGGTAGCTGCGGTCGGCTGCAGACGAAATGTAACGCTCTGGGAGATAATACGTACTCTGGAAGAGCCACTTGCCAGCAGGATTTACAAGATTACTAGTTGCGTCTCCTTTACCTACAATATCATTCTTATTGTTTGTTTCTGCTTCTAAAGTATGGTCTTCCCAGTCTGTATAATATACAGCTGGAGCATCAGAAGCCTTAGAATCATATAGATTACTTGAAATACCTGACTTATATTCGCCATCAGCCAAGGATTCTTTTACGAATTTACCGCCCCAATAGAGATTGGTAAATGGAGAGAGCTTATTGGCAACGATGTTATCGATATAAATCGACTTGCCACCGAAGTTGTCATTTACATCTGCCTGGGTTGGATCGAAAATGAGATTCAACTTTACCTTGACGCAGGTAAACTTCATATTGGCAATCACCTCTGTATATTTATTGCCTGTTGGAGTAATCTTGGTTTCTACAAGCTTACCAGTAGTAGCATCCTTCTCAGGCTCATAAATCATCGGGATATTCGTGCAAACAGGCATACCTGGCTTTGTTCCACCACCATAATGCAGCACGATATTTTTGAGCTTTTCTTCCGAATCAATATCCGGGTCTTTCAATACATCACTCATATTGGCAACTACATAGATATGGTAAGTTCCTGGCTGAATATTCAGCTGATAGCTAGCTACATTTTCTTTCAGCATCATGCTTGCCAGTGGGGCAGGGAGCGTCTCTACCAGGAGCTTGCCATCATTTCCATTTCCTGTAGGGACAGGGAAAGCATAGAGGGTCAGGTCGTTGATCTGGCATTCATCTACCGTAGCATTATAGGTAGGAAGGCCGGAAGCATCGTCGGCACGGGTGCCGCGGCTGCTGAGCACGGTTGGCACGAGTACATGCAAGTTGCTTTCTGACGAAATGGGGGCGCGCTCGCCTCCAAGTTCGTCAGAGCAACTTACTGTAACCAACAATATAAACCAACTAACTAAACTTAAAATGAAATCTCGTATTTTCATTGTTCCTAATTTTTAAAGTCAAATACTCTTATGAGCTAAATGCCCGGAAGGGGCTCTGACACCTGAAACGGTTAGAAATCGACACGCTGGATGCGCTTGCTCCAATCCAGGATGGAAATGCTGAGCTGCACATACTTCCACTGGTTGCCCTGGAGGAAGAAGTCGAGCTTATAGTCATACTCTCGGTCCAGGAATTCCTGTGCTGAATAATGGCGGGCTTCGAAGGCGCCACGGCCTTGAGCCAGACAGTCAGCAAGATTGATGCGTGCCACCTCTTCGCCTGTAGTCTTGTTCGTGATAGTGAGGATGGCGTTCTTGTCGTTTTCTTCTACCGGATGCCAGATGAGTCGGGAGAACATGAGGGCGGCATGAGCGGTGCGCTCCGTTACATTGCCTTCCTTATCTTTAAACTCAGTGGTCCAGGTGTAGTATGGGGTATATGTCAACTCCTCGTCGGGGAGGAGAGAGTTGTCGTAACTGATATCGCCGTTGGCATTGGTTATCTGATAACTGAAGTCATCGGCATTGATGTTGGCAGGCTCGTCGGTCTGATGCAGGCTGATGGTGAGCTGCTTGGTATCACGAACCAGACCGATGGTATGGCGTGTAACCTGCAGGTCTTTCACTTCAACCAGTTCGTTGCTGAGTCCTTGCCAGAGTGTATCGAGCGGTTGGCTCTGGTTGTTCACCTTGCCCTGTTCGCGGTCGAGTCGTGCATGGAGGGCGGTGATGTTGTCACCCTGCTGTGGCAGAGCTATCTGGAATTTGGCACCTGGCTGCGCGAGTGCATCTTCGTATTTCTTTTGGAAGGCGAAGGTTGCGAATCGGTATTTGCCCGGTTCCAGATTGATTCGCATGGCATAGTTAGGGTCCTTGAGCGGCTGTAATGTCGCATCGTTATAGGCATCATGGCGAGCAATGAAGTTGCCCTGCTCGTCGTATACGAATACGCTGAGGCCGCCCACATGATCTTTGAACATGTCGGCACGCTGCACGTTGTAGTCGTACTTGAACTGCAAGTCAACACCCATGTCACAAGGAGGCAGGTCGTCGTGCATCAAGTCGTTGCAGCTGCTGAGCATACTGCCCGCCATGATGAATCCCCATCCCATGCATATATTCTTGATCCAACTGTTAAACTTCTTGTTTGCCATGATGCTTATCTGTTTTATGAAAAAGTAAAGTGTATAAATTGATTCTTATTCTTCCGATATAGCCAGCCGCTCCTTAGCGCTAGAGCGGCTGAGCTATATATAATAATGTGTAATGGATTACAAATCGACGCTCTGAGAACGCTTAGCCCAAGAAAGGATCTTTACGCTGACGCTAAGATACTTCTCGTTCTCATCATCTGGCAGAGTTGGGTCTACTGGAGGTACACCAGGGTAGCCAGGACCATAGACGTTGCCAACTGTCAATTCATACCAGTTGTTACGGAGCATACCATAACGGCCAAGATACTGTTTGTTGTTGTCTCCATAAGATTCACCTGAGTTCCATTTAGTCAAAGCATCACCGAAGTGCTTAACACGAGCGATATAGTATGTAACACCCTGAAGATAGGTATTGATACCAACCTTTGCTTCGGCACGTCCTCCTCCATCAGTCAAGCCGAGTTTAGTATTGATATCGGCAACGATTTCTTCACCCTTTTTACCGCTATAATCTGTACCGGCAACAAGAGGTGTACCAGAAGCATTCTTGATATCTGCCAAGGTAATCACATGTGAGCCTTCTTTCGTCATGAAATTTGTATAGTCAATAGTATAACCTGTTGGGAGAACTGGATTTGCAACAGCATTTACAGCAGCCTTCAACTTACCCGTATTCAGGATAGTTGTCATATTGCCGATGGTGTAGAATGTTTCATCATCATCTGCAAGGCTATTGCCTGCATCATCCTTAGGAGCATATTTTGCCTTGAAGATAACACGGGTTGTCTGACCCTGATACATGTTTGTCAAGTTAAAGGTGTTCTCTAAGCAATATACCGGATTGGTGTTGGTGGTGTTGGCGAAGTCTTTATCAATCTGACTTGTAGCAGTGATAAAATTGAATTCTGCCTGTCTTTCTGCATCTTTATCTGTTAGCTTAAGATCCTTATTATCATAGTTAGGATCCTTTCCCCAATAAACACGGTTGTTAGTACCTATGAAACGATTGGAAGGATCTGTTTTCCAAATATCGCCAAAATCAGATTCCAAGCCATCAATATTATGAACAGCGTATGTCTTCTTGTTTGTGATATCCAAAGCCCAGTTGTTGAATTTTACAGTACTCTCTGTTTCAGCTTTTGTTGCCTTATCTTTTACTTTTATTGGATCAGTAGGAGTAGGATCAGCAACAGACATTTTTGCTACACCACGCTCTACAAAAACTGTTGCGGCACACTCACTAGCATCTTCCTTTGCTATTGCCTCGCTAGCATATATTTTATCTTTATTAATAGGAACCAAAATTGCAGGTGAGGCACCACTTCCTTTCAACGGAGCATTAGCCATATAGAAGCCATCAGAACCAGTCCAATCAGTAACTAAAGGAGTCAAAATATTTTGGCTATTCCAATCATTATAACTTTGACCTACAGTAGGCAAAGCAACCTTTGTATTGTTAAGCAAAATCAAAACACTATAATCATTCTTGGTATCCACATTGGTAAGCTTTGCTACCAACTTTTTAGAAGTAGTTGTGATACCATCTTCGGGATCGTCTGTCCATCCATCTATAGGTAAAGTTACGCTCTCAACAAACTTGTTAGAACCTTCATCTGCACCATACTTCTGGAAGATGAGGGCAGTTGCGCTTTTTACAGCATACTCTTCTTTTGTGCCTTCATTCATTTCAGCACCACCAGCATCTGCACGAGTTCCACTTACCGAAGGCAAGTTGATGGTGAAAGTTGCATAACCAACACCAGTTTCGTTAGTACCAGTACCTGAACCTGCGGTTCCCAGGTCCTCATTGCTTGAACAGCTTGCCGTCATAGCTGCGATGACAGCCAAGCCAAAAAAATGTTTAATCTTCATAATCTTAAAAGTTAAGCTTGTTTATAATCGTTATTCTCTAATTTTCTGTTATTCCAATTCCTTTATCTGCTTGAAGACATCTCTTACACGTTCTGCCTCTTTCGAGTTGCCTGCCTTGGCAAGATGCTTTTCGGCAGAAGTAAGATCGCCTTTCTGCAAATCGGTGCAGGCGGCATTGAGATTCGCAGCCTCATCATCTGGGAAGAGACGGACGGCAATGTCGAATACCTCGTTAAACTCTGGCGAACCCGGCTCGTAAGTCTGTGCCACCAGGAACATCTCCTGCAGAGAAAGCTGCTGAGGCTTGGTCTTCAATATCTCCTTTGCCTCTTCGATGCTGAACGGACGAACCGTATAGGTTACCGTATAGTCGCTATGACGGAGGCGAGGATAGATATTATCCAGAATGTAGCGGTAACTAGCCGGATGGAGCTTTCTGATCTTCAGGTCCTTATCGTCGGGAGCCAGCGAGGAGTTAGCTATCTCGAGAATTGCTTCCTTATCAGCCAGATTGCTAGCCTGGATCTTCTTCTTGAATCCTTCCCAGTCTTCCGGTGTAGCCTGATAGGTAAAGAGCTTGCTGTTTAAGGTGTAGAGGCTGCTCACATAGTTGCGGAGGGCAGCTGCACGCTCGTTGGCAAGGCGCTTGTTGTTGGCATACGAACCATCAGGCGAAGCAAAACCGTGGATATCAATATCTGTGATTTCAACGTTCTTGTCGTTCTTCACCAGGTCGATGGTAGAAGTAATCTTCTTCAGCTCAGTAGCATTCTCACGGAAGTTGGCAAGGATATTACTCTTGTTAACCACAAAGCTGAGATAAGCTTCACCCTTTTCGGCTCTCACCTTCTTGGCTTCCGCCTTCGGCTGCACGAAGAAATCCTTCGTAATCTTCGGTATACGGTCGATATCCGCAATCGGCGTATTGTCCTGTTCTATCAGGTTGCCGCATCCGCAGAGATCTTCCTTTACCGAGAGTTTGAACTTCTTCATCCATTTCTGATAAGGAACAGACTGGGCGAAGTAAACCTGCTGACTGGTCTTGTTCTTGCGGGTAAAAACCTGTGCCTGCGGATTCTTCTTGCTTTCGGCAAGTCGGCGGTATCTTACAGCCTGGTTTCTACCCTGGATGATGATAGGGTTGAGAGCGATAGAATCAGTTCCTACCATTACCGGTGTGAAAACAATCTGCTGCTCTGATTTCATCTTCAAATCGTTCAGGTTCATACGGAAGGCAACGTCCATCCGGTTGCCGTTCTTGCGTGCCAAGACGCTGTCTACCTGAATCTTTCCCCCTGCCAGCTGTTGAGCCTGAGCAGGCATGATGCCCTGAGAAAAGAGTATGCAGAGAGGCGAAATGACCGCATAAAGCTTCATTTTATCCATATTATGATTTCCCTAAATTTTTTTTGTATTCTGTCTAGTTATTACGTGTTTATATTGTCAGTTTAAAACAACAGTTAAGTTAAATTCTTAGAACACGTATATGAGAGATAGTGCGGCTTTGGTAGGGCCCACATAGTTGCGGTGGTCTTTGTCGAGACATTTTTCGCATCGTCCGTAAAGCTTGTAAGGACTGTAGGCATATCCCAAACCGATAGAGCCTTCGAAATTGAGGTGCTTATTGAGCAACCACTGATAGCCGTAGGTGAGGCCTCCACCAACATACCAGCCTTCATAGTGCCTGCCCTCCAGAGTTTTCGGCAGGATGCCGAAGGGCATGTCAATGTTTTTAATGTTGTATTCACCGCCTAGGGCATGGATTCCGAAGAAATGGCCTCCAAACTTCTGGCAGGTGTACCATCTGTATTCTGGCATAACATTCCAGAATCTCATCTTCTTGTCGCCCGAGAACTTCCAGGGGTTCAGGGTGCCGAAGAGTTGGAAGGTTGTTTTCTTGCCCGTGCCGATTTCGATGCCGGCGTTGGCAGATGTGGAAGCCCATCCCAGTAAGTTGGTCTTCAGAGCGACCTCCTGCGCTCGCGTCGTTGCCGTTGAAAGGATCAGCAGCAGCAACATAGCTGATTTAATGAATGTTTGCTTCATCATATCTTTACTTTTATATATTGGTTCCGTTTATATTAAACTTAGCCTTCGTTCGCTAGTTGGTATCTTTTTTCGGCTGCAAATATAAGAGGAATTTCTATAGTACACAAGAAAATATTTCAAAAAGGTTATATTTATTTGTGCAAACGTTTGCACATTCATGCAATCTGTTTGCGCACACACATCATAAAGCACATGATTATAAGTGTAATTTGCACAAATATGCGTAAGGGCAGTAGGTTTAATCATTTTAGTCTTTCATTTACTTTGCGTTTTCATCCGTTTAATTTAATACATCTAATTATTCTTAAAAAAACTTGATAACCCATCTTATAATAAAGTAAATTATGTATTTTTGCATATCATAATTAAGATTAAAGCTATGACAAAGAATACAATGGCAAACAAACTTCCAAGGAAGTTGATTCAAAAGATGGAAATCGTGGGTGAGCAGATTAAGCTTGCCAGATTACGGCGCAACCTGAGCATGGCGCAAGTTGCAGAAAGGGCAACATGCTCGGAAGTTACACTTTGCAAGGTAGAGAAGGGATTACCAACGGTTTCCATCGGAATTTACCTTCGTGTACTCTATGCTCTTCAGCTGGATGATGACATCTTGCTCCTGGCAAAGGATGACAAACTCGGAAGGGCATTGCAGGATATAGGACTGAAGAATCGTCAACGAGCATCTAAAAAGGAGTAGGAATGGAACGACTGTTTGTTTTCGCAGATTTTAACTGGCTCGGCAAAGCGGAGCTGGTAGGGGAGTTGTGCTATGAAAAATTGCGCGGCTCTGACAGTTATGCATTTAAGTTTGATGAGAATTGGCTTAAGGTTCATGCCGGAATCAAGCTTTCAGAGGACATCAACAACTACCCAGGCATGCAATATACCCAGCCAGGAAGTGATATTTTCGGATGTTTTTCTGATGCTTTGCCAGATAGGTGGGGACGTACCTTGCTCAAAAGAAGAGAACAGATACAGGCCGCTGAAGAAAAAAGAGCCGTCAGACCTCTTTCTTCATTCGATTACCTCATGGGTATCGATGACTTCTCCAGAATGGGTGGATTTAGGTTTAAGAAGGAAATGGAAGGTGATTATATCAATGTGTCTCCATCTCTCAAGATACCCCCATTAACAGAGATTAGAGAATTGGTTCATGCCAGTCAAGAAGTAGAAAGATCTGAAGAGAATGATGTTTTGCCTGAAAAAAAATGGATAGCGCAGCTCATCCAACCTGGTACTTCATTGGGTGGCGCAAGACCTAAAGCAGGCGTATTGGATGAAAAAGGCAATCTATGCATCGCAAAGTTTCCTTCTCGAAAAGATGACTATGACGCAGGACTTTGGGAGCACTTTTCTCACCTGCTAGCTCAAAAGGCTGGTATCCTGGTAGCTCAAACCAGGGTGTTGGGAGGATTGGGTAAATATCACACACTCCTGTCTAAACGCTTTGACCGAACTGCAGAAGCTAAGAGAATCCATTTTGCGTCATCCATGTCTCTGCTAGGATTGAAGGATGGAGATAATGCACAAGGTGGTTATGGTTATCTCGATATTGTTGATTTCATACTCCAAGGTTGCTGCGACGTAGAGAAAAATCTTCTGGAACTCTACCGAAGGGTTGCCTTCAACATCTGCATTGGAAATTCTGATGACCACTTCAGAAACCATGGCTTTCTACTCACACCAAAGGGCTGGACTCTATCACCAGCCTATGATATGAATCCTACCCTCAATGAATATCAGAGTCTTCTGATCAATGAATCTTCAAACAAGGCAGACATCAATATTCTGCTTGATTCATCTGAAAGCTACATGATTAAGAGGGAGAAAGCTGAAATCATCATCCAAGAGGTTCAAGCAGCAGTTAGTCAATGGGAAAGTTTAGCTACTCTGCTCCAAATCCCGGCTAGAGAGATGGCTATATTTAAGGAAAGGTTTAAGCTTAACCTATAATATAATGAAGTATCAAGTCTATTTACTTCATTATATTATGGGTTATCCTGCAGTCTCTATCATGTCGATGATGGTATAGAAGAGTTCTGGACATAAAATCATAGTTTTTGGGACAGAAAGACGAAGAAAGCAAGTGAAATAAATATATAGACATCTTATAGTTCGTTGTCTAGGATTTCCATCATTTCTGCTGCTGTAATCACTTGCGGTTCTTTTGGAAAGTGTTTGAGATTTCCTGTTACTAAGAAGGAGTCTTCCTTGCTCAGGCAGACTTCATAGAAAACCCGGTCGTCCTCATCTGGCATTTCTCCATCATAAGGAAAACGAGAAGAATCAATTCCGTTTTCCTTAAAAAAGTTCAATAACTCATGGATTCTGATTT
>ERZ1035027.726-NODE-726-length-17408-cov-4.666686_pt1 | contig 17408 bp, 15 predicted proteins | sample MGYA00520604_ERZ1035027 | MGnify/ENA primary metagenome ERZ1035027 (study PRJEB33766, sample SAMN09781743) | gut metagenome | biome: gut microbiome | host: Homo sapiens | place: Madagascar | study: EMG produced TPA metagenomics assembly of the PRJNA485056 data set...
CCGCCTTCTTCCTGCTGGGAGACCTGGTGGAGTACGGAGAGACGAATCAGATTTTCTCCGACCCGAGAGACAAGCGTACAGAAGATTACATTACAGGGAGGTTCGGTTAATGAGAGATACATTCCAAGGAGAATTGAGAGAATTAGACGATCAGACTTGCCTGATGGGCGGTATGTGCGAAGACATCATCGACCGGGCAGTCCGTTGTTTCCTCACCAACGATTGGAAGCTGGCACAGAAGGTGGTAAAGCTGCAGGATACGATTTCCCAGAAGGAGCGTGAAATCGAAATCATGTGCATCCAGCTGATCATGAAGCAGCAGCCGGTGGCGTCGGACCTGAGAATCATTTCCGCCACCCTCAAAATGGTGACCGACCTGCACCGCATCGGGGATCAGTCCCTGGACATCGCCGAGATCGTCCTCACCGGTCAGCTCACCCAGGCCATTCGCACCCAGGATTTTCAGAAAATGGGCGAAGCGGTGGTCCACATGGTCAAATCCAGCGTGGAGGCTTTCCAGGCCCGGAGCCTGGAGCATGCCAAAGAAGTCATTGCCTACGATGACGTCGTGGACGAGTATTTTGAAAAAATAAAATTCAATCTCCTCGAACGCATCCGGAACCGCATCGATGACAGCGACCGGGACGTCCTGGACATGCTGATGATCGCCAAATACCTGGAGCGCATCGGCGACCACGCCGCCAATGTGGGCAACTGGGTGGCCTTCTCCGTGAACGGCGAACTTCTGCCGGATAATTAGAGAGAAGGCGGTCGGCGTTGGATCCGGCCGGCAGAAGAAAACGAAAGTGATGAATGATGAGCGGGAGAAAGAAAGCCCCTGCGGAGCGCGGCTCCGCAGGGGTCTTCGTGTGGAATTATTTCGCTAAGCAAGATTTGGCAAGATCTGCGGATAGGAGTACATGGTTCTTATACTCTAAAATAGCTTCATCATAGTTCCCTTTTTCAAGAAGTTCCACAATGTGCTCATGTGCCGCCTGTATCAAATCTCGATTCGAGCTGTCTGATTCATACTGTACAGAGAATATGGTGATATGGCGGTATATTTTCCGAAGGCAATCCTGCAAGAACGGATTATCTGCCGCATCCGCAATGATCTTATGGAACTTATCTGAAAAACTGAGCCACTCTGTTACATCTACATCTGAAATCATGGCTTTGGATGCTTGTGTGTTGTGCTTCAATTTTTGAATTAGTATCTCGCGGTTGTCGCTGTTCAGTGCATATTTAAGAGATATCATATCAAGATCGGACAAAATATTGAACAAATCCTGCACTTCTTTATCTGTATATGTACGCAGCTTCATACCGCTATTGGGTTGATAGTCTACAATTCCATCTTGTTGCAGTCTTGTTAATGCTTCGCGAATCGGGCTTGAGCTAACACCCAGCTCTTCCTGAAGCGTCTTCAACGTCAGCTTCATGCCGGGCGAAAAAGTCCGGTTCAAGATTAATTCATAGATATTGTCATATACTTGTTCGGTGATTGTCTTAACTGCAGCCATTTCATCAAATCCTTTCAAAACTATGCTATATGTATTTTATAACATGCATTATTTGCTCGCAAGATAAACTTAATTGCAAGATTGTGCAAAATGCAAAATGCATATTGCATTCCACAAAATAAGGATGTATAATCATCTCAACTTAACACTCGGAATATGATAGAAAGAGAGGAATATTCATGAGCGAAATCAAATGGCCTTATGCGAATGAGTTTGGCCAGGAAGAACACATTGAATCTGACGTACTCGTTCTCGGTGGAGGAATCGCCGGTTGTTTCGCAGCATTATCCGCTGCCAGAAGAGGGGAAAGGGTCGTCCTTGTTGAAAAAGGTGCAACCGTTAGAAGCGGTGCTGCAGGAACAGGTTTTGACCATTGGGAATCCGCATGCACCAATCCATGTTCAAAGGTAACTTCAAAAGAAATTGCCGAAGCTTATGTGGATGAGCAGGACCATCTGTCCAATGGTATCGCACACTATATTTGCTGCGAAGAAGGTTGGGACAGACTCGAAGATCTTGAGGAAATTGGCGGAAAAATCAGAGACACGGATGATGAATTTGTCGGTGCTGATTTCAGAGACGAAGAGACCAAGCTGATGTTCGCATATGACTATGAGAACAAGTTTACTTTGAGAGTATGGGGAAAGACTTTTAAACCGGCGCTGCTTGCAGAACTCAAGAAACTGGGCGTAAAGGTTTGTGACTATACGGAAGCAACAGCTCTTCTGACCGCAGAGGTGGACGGAAAGAAGAGAGGCGTAGGCGCAATCGGAATGGATACCCATACCGGAAAAATCAGAGTGTTCCATTCGAAATCTACCATCCTGACAATGTCTAGACCGGCAAGATTGTGGCTGTTCAATGCAGATCTGCCGGGACTGTGTGAATTCAGACCATTCAACTCGATCGGTTCGGGACATGCCATGGGATACAGAGTGGGCATGGAATTTACCATGATGGAGAAGAGTGTAAGAGCAGAGTTCTCCGCTGCGGGATCCAGCTTCCCTCCGTACAGTGCAGGTAACAATCACAACACTTGGTATGCGTGCACAATGGTGGACTCCAGAGGCGTTGAGATTCCTTACCTGGACAGAGACGGCAATGAATTAAAGACTGTAAAAGAAAGATTCTACCCAGCTCCGGGACAGAAGTTCTTCCTGAAGGGCGGAGTAATTGATGAGCCGAAGTACGAATACAGAGGACCGGAGACCGTTCCTTTCGACGAACTGATGAAACGCGGCTATAAGCTTCCGTTCTACGCAGATATGTCAAGACTGCCGAAGCAGGAAAGAGATGTAATCTGGGGAATGATGATCGGAAACGAGGGCAAGACGGCGGTTCCTGTTTTAGATTATTACAACAGAAGAGGCTTCGATCCGGCAAAGAAAGCAATGCAAGTATATGGAACGGGTTGGACATCCGCTTCCTTCAGCGATGATGAGAGACAGCTTTTCGGTGCACCGGGCGGTATTATGCACGACTGGGATCTGAAGACGAACATTGATGGAATCTACGCTGCCGGCGACCAGCTGTTTGGTTCTGATTGTGCAGGATTTGCTGCAGCAACAGGATATTATGCAGGACGTAAGGCATCCGCGTACTCTGACAGCATTGAGCTTACTCCGTATGACAGAAAACAGGTGGACGATGAGATCGAGCGACTCTATGCGCCGATGTATGTGGAAGAAGGATATTCGTGGAAGGAACTCAATTGGGCAATTACGAAGTGCATGAGAAATTACTGCGGTGCCATTAAGAATGAGGCGCTGCTGGTACAGGGCCTGGATCTTCTGAAGAGCTACAGAGAAGAAATCGTGCCGCAGCTGTCCTGTCACAATACTCATGACCTTGTCCGTACCCATGAGGTTCTGGATATTCTCGAGGTTGCAGAGATGATTATTGAGGCCTGCAGAATGAGAAAATCAAGCTCTAAGACGCTGAATTTCACAAGAAGTGATTATCCGGAAATGGATCCTTCAGAAGATCATCATTTTATTACAATCCACAAGGAGAACGGCGTTCCGGTAAGAGGGGATATCGAACTCGATTACTTTGGTGATCTCAAGAGCGAGTATGAGAAGCATAATCAGGATTATATCAACGGAGGTAAGAAGTAATGAAGAAGATGAACGAACTCAGGGTTTCCGTTGTGCCATGCAGTGCAAATCCTATTCAATTTGATGAAACGAAGTGTATAGGATGCAATACATGTGCGAAGACATGTCATTGCGATGTGCTTCTTCCAAGCACTGTGAAAGGAGAACATCCAATCGTTGCATGGCCGGGCGAATGCTGGTATTGCGGCGCTTGCGTGCTTCAATGTCCGGTGGAAGGTGCGATTCGGCTGGAACATCCGATTATGAACAGAACAAAATTCGTGGATGCAATCCCGGAACCGACGGAGAAGTAGAGAATTATGAGGTGCTAATCATGAGCGACACTAAGAAAAAAATTGGGCTCTTTACCTGTGTGGCAACCGGTATTGGAGCGATTATCGGATCCGGCATATTTGGATCCCTTCCTGCAGAGATTAATGAAATTGGCGATGCGGTTGTAATTGCTTTTATTCTTGCTACGGTATACAAGCTTGCAGCCAGTTTTCCTGCCGTATATTCATCATCAATTATACCCGCATCCGGAAGTTTCTTCCTGATGCCGACTAAATTGATTCATCCAACGGTAGGCCTTTATATGGCTGTCCAGAATTTGCTGCAGCCTGTTCTGGTTTCCGTATTTGCGGTTCTGTTCTCGGACTATTTCTGTTCGATATTCACAGGACTAAAGGGTCATGAAACAATGGTTTCCGTAGCGATTCTCGTTATATACGGAATCATGGCATATATGGGAACGTATCTGTTTGCATCAATCAACTCACTGATTGTTGTAGTAATGATGGTCGCTGTAGCTGTCTACATCGTTCTTGGAATTCCAAACATAGACGCATCGCAGCTTTCCATCGGAGAGGCATTTGGAAGTGGAATAAAAATAAGTTCGATTGGAGCGGCGGTATCCGTATTTGCTTCATGCCTCTCGGGCGGAACTGCAGTATCGCAGATTGCGGATGAAGTAAAGAATCCAAGAAGAGATATTCCGCTGGCCCTTATCCTTGCCCCTGTAATCGTTGCATTTATTTACATTCTCATGGCAGTTGTGACACTTGGCTGCATGGATGGGGATACGGTTACAACCCTGTCCGATGTTGCGAAAGGATTTATGGCCCCGGGGCTGGTGGTATTCTTTGTAGTAGGCGGTCCTCTGTGCGGCGTACTTACTTCAATGGTTCCGGTAATCATGCTTACCTGTGCTCAGATTCAGGCCGCTGCAGATTGCGGCGTATTTCCAAAGGCGCTTGCAAAGAAAAACAAGAATGGTGTTTCCACAGGAATTCTAATCTATGTCATGCTGTTTGCGATTATCTGTGTACTGACCGGGTCCTCTTTCGGCGTACTCATGACCGTATTCTCGGCAGTTAATGCACTGTCGGATATTCCAACATGCATCGTACCGTTCTTCCTCAAGAAGAAGTACCCTCATGCATGTAATCATGCCGGAATCAAATTCAAGTACGGAATGATTATCGTGTTATCGGCATTCGCTGCCGTAGTTGCTGCATTCCTCGCTTTCTCGGCATTCAAGGCTCTCGGAGCAAGTGTTTACCTCATTATTCTTGCGTATATGGCTGCAGCTGTAGTTTACTTCATTGCAAGAATTAAGTATCTGAAGGGAAAAGGAAGAAATCTCATTGAAGAGCTTAAAACCCCTTATGATGAATGGGAAGCACGCGAAGCGGAATGCAAGGCGATGGATGAAGCGAAATAAATATAGCTTTGCATAGATGTACAAATAACCTCTAGCGCGTATAACGGTTAGAAGAAGAGAATGACACAAAGAACTACACCTCCAAGGTTGGATATGAAACCAACTTTGGAGGTGTGTTTTTCTTATATGAAAGACGTGAAGAGTAATTATATCTGTGTAAGAGTAACTACAAGCATGTGAAATTTAACCTTACACAACTTAAATTTAGAAATACATTCAACGGATGGCGCAATAATTAACTCTAAAAAAACGGTCAATCAATATATAATGGTAAAATATTTGGCCAGTTCGGAGAATGCTCAACAAAACTGAATGCTTATACTAAAGCAATATGGTAAGATAAAGTTACGTGTAAAAAGAGGAGCCGGCGATGGTTCGAATTAGATTGAATCAAGAATTATGAAAGGTATATCTAAACGTTTACGTAAAAAGGAGACGAGCGTTATGGCTGAGCTGTTTAAAGATTTTACGAATTTGTATCCTGTTTCAAAAACTTTGCGTTTTGAATTAATTCCTGAAGGGGAAACACTGCATTATCTTGAAAAAAATGGTGTTTTGGAAAACGATGAGAAGCGAAACGAAGATTATAAGAAGTTGAAAAAACTGATGGATGAATATTACCGTGCATATATCGATGAAGCTTTATCTAATGTTCATCTTTCAGATTTGGATAGATATGCAGAATTATATTCAATTCAGAATAAATCGGATAAAGAGGTTGCTGAGTTCAAGAAAATTCAACAACAAATGCGAAAACAGATTGTTAAGTTTTTGAAGGAAGGAAAGGATCATCAGTATATTTTTAAGGGGAAACTGATCAAGGAAATACTTCCTGAATTTTTCAATGATGAATCAGGTAGCCGAAAAGAAGATCTAGATTTAATTAAATCTTTTAAAGATTTCACAGTGATGTGTGGTGGCTTTTGGGAAAATCGAAAAAACATGTTTTCTGCCGAAGAAAAATCTACAGCAATAGCATATCGTGTTGTCCATGAAAACTTACCTAAGTTCATGAATAATATAAGAATTTTTCGTTTGTTCATTGATGAAAAGGTGGACTGTCCTGAAAAGTTACTGGAAAAAGCCGGAGTAAATGCTCTGAGTGAAGTGTTTGAATTGGATTGTTTTAACAATACGCTATCTCAGCGTGGAATTGAACTATATAACTGCATATTGGGAGGGTTTACAGAGGACGAAAAACACAAGGTTCAAGGAATAAACGAATTAATCAATTTGCATAATCAGCAAACAAAAGAGAAGAAAATTCCACAGTTGCAGCCGCTGTACAAGCAGATTCTAAGCGATACTAAGAGCCTTTCGTTTCTTTCAGATGCATTTGAAAACGATGGGGAGGTCTTAGCGACTGTAAAAGCACTATATGATGAATTCCATGAAGAGATTTTAAGTGAGAGGGGATTAATCCCTACAACATTACAAAATATTGAAAAGTATGATTCAAAAGGCATTTTCGTAAAAAACGATTTAACAATTACAGGCTTATCAAATAGTTTGTTCGGTGACTGGAAGATTATTAATGAGCATTTAAATTCGTGGTATGAGGAGAACGTGCCTCGAAAGGAAAGAACTGAAGAGAAACATGTAGAGGTAAGAAAAGCCTATTTTAAAAAGTTAAAATCAATAAGCCTGGGATTTATCGAGGAGGCCGGATTGTCGGAACTCCGTTGCAAATATAAAGCTCTTCTTTTAGAAAAAGCAGAGGCTGTTTGCGATGCGTACAAAAATGCAGAAGAACTTTTTAGTGAAACTTATAATGAAAACACTAACCTTATTACAGATGGAAAGTCTGTGGAAAAATTAAAAACGCTATTGGATTCTATGAAAGATTTTGAAGCGGTAGTTCTTATGCTTTCCGGAACCGGAGAGGAAGCAGAACGGGATGAATTGTTCTACGGCGAATTTGAAAAACATAGATTCGTATTGAATCTCTTAGACAACGTATTTAATAAAACGAGAAATTACGTAACAAAGAAACCGTATAAGACTGAAAAGATTAAACTAACATTTGATTCTCCAGAACTGTTGCATGGGTGGGATCGTAATAAGGAAACATCAAGTAGGTCTGTGATACTTATGAAAGATGGCTATTATTACCTTGGAATTATGAATAAGGCGAATAACCAGGCTTTTAAGAATTTAAAAGATACAGACGGTGAATGTTATAAAAAGATGGACTATAAATTTATTCCGAATCCACAAGCAATGCTTCCGAAGATTTTTATAAAAGTAGAAAATAAGGATTCCTATGCACCGGATGAAGAGTTGTTAAATAAGTATGATAAGAAAACTCATTTAGTAGGAGATAATTTCAATTTAGAGGATTGTCATGCACTAATTGATTATTATAAGGCGTCCATTGCGAAATATCCGGGATGGCATGAATTTGGATTCAGTTTTTCTGATACTAGTACTTACAGAAACATTAAAGAGTTTTATAAAGAGGTTGCGGATCAAGGATATAAAATTCGATTTAGGAATGTATCAGTAGAGTATATAGATTCTTTAGTAAGTGAAGGAAAACTGTATTTGTTTAAAATATATAATAAAGATTTTTCTCCATACAGTAAAGGCAGACCGAACCTTCATACGATGTATTGGAAAGCACTATTCTCTGATGAGAATTTAGAAAATATCGTATACAAATTGAACGGTCAAGCGGAAGTGTTCTATCGAAAAAAGAGCATTCCGGAAGACAAGAGGGTGATTCACCCGGCAAAAGAACCAATCGCTCAGAGAAGAAATACGGATGAAAAGAGCCTCTTTGATTATGACATTATTAAAGATCGGCGATATACTGTGGACAAATTCCAATTTCATGTTCCGATTACGATGAATTACACTGCACCGGGGTCCGGCCGAATTAACAGAAAAATGCGGGAAGCGATTAAAAACTGTGAAAACATGCATATTATCGGAATCGATAGAGGCGAACGTCATTTGCTGTATGTGACGGTTATCGATATGCAGGGAAACATTAAAGAACAGTTTTCATTAAATCGAATCCTGAGTGAGTACAAAGCAAACAATGTGGCTAAAAGTGTCGAAACGGACTACAAAACACTCCTGACAAAAAAAGAAATTGAACGACAGGATGCAAGAAAGCAGTGGAAGAGCATTGAAAATATTAAGGAATTAAAAGACGGCTACATGAGTCAGGTTGTGCATGTGATTGCCGAACTCATGATAAAGTACAATGCGATTGTGGTTATGGAGGATTTGAATTTCGGATTCAAGCGAGGAAGACAGAAGGTTGAGAGACAGGTTTACCAGAAGTTTGAGAAGGCATTAATTGATAAATTGAACTACTTGGTTGATAAAACAGCCTCTGAAATGGAGAACACCGGTCTGTATGCGGCATTGCAGCTTACAGAAAAATTTGAGAGCTTTAAGAAAATGGGCAAACAGAATGGTGGATTATTTTATGTAAACGCATGGAATACAAGTAAAATGGATCCGACAACCGGTTTTGTGAACCTTCTCTATCCTAAATATGAGAGCATTGAAAAAAGCAAAGCGTATATTGAGAAATTCAAGGATATTCAGTTTTGTGATGATGACGAATATGGAAAGTACCTTACAATATCTTTTGATTATAACGATTTCACGGAGAAGGCGAAGGGAGCAAAAACGGAATGGACCATTTGCTCCTATGGAAAGAGATTATATAATCATAGAAATAAAGATGGGTATTGGGAAGAGCAGGAATTGGATCTTACAGAAGAGTACTGCAATCTGTTTGAAGAATTTGGAATTAATGCAGCGTCTAATATTAAAGAACAAGTTATCGCACAGAATGCCGCAGACTTTTTTAGACGGTTTATGTGGCTTTTGAAAATGACCTTACAGATTAGAAATAGTGAAACAAATGGGGAGACGGATTATATGCTTTCTCCGGTTAAAAATGAAGACGGAAAATTCTTTAATTCAGATGAAGTCAAGGATGGCACGCTTCCGGAAAATGCGGATGCGAATGGTGCATACAACATCGCTAGAAAAGGATTACTGCTTGTGGAAAGAATTAAAGACTGTCCGGACGAAAAACTTGATAAGGTTGATTTGAAGGTAACAAATTTAGATTGGATGAAATTTGCACAGAGGTAAAGATGGAAGAACCAATACCTGCTACATGTTTAAATGATTTTATTTTCTGCCCGGCATCCATCTATTTCCACCAGATGTTCGATGATAAAAATGTTCGAACCTTTCAAAGAAAGGAACAGATTAGCGGAACCGCAGCGCACGAGGCTGTAGATAATAACCATTATTCAACCTCCAGTGATGTTATTACATCACTGGAGGTGTACTCGGAGAAGTATATGTTGATTTGTAAAATCGATATATACAATGCTAAAACAAAAACTATAATCGAGCGAAAGAAAAAGATAAAACGAATTTATGATGGATACGTATTTCAGTTGTACGCACAATACTTTTGCATGAAGGAAATGGGATATGAAGTTCAAAACCTTCAGCTTTACAGTATGGAAGATAACAAGAAATACGTAGTGAAGTTGCCGAATGAAAATTCAGAGATGTTCGATGCTTTTAGGAAAGTAATAAATGGAATTATAAATTTTAACATTGAGTCGTTTACGCAATCGAACACAGAGAAGTGTAAAAATTGTATATATGCACCCGCTTGTGATAAAGGAATTGCCGAAGGTGATGTAAATGCTTAGTTTGCCGGAGATGAAGAAAAAGCAAATTGTATTTGTGTTTTCAAATGAAGGCGATAAATTATCTTTTTCAAATGATAATATTGTCGTGAAAGATAAAGAGGGGAAAATTAAACACCAATCAACTTGTTATAAACTGTTTATGGTTGCTGTTGTTGGGAATATAAGCATAACAAGCGGAATCCTTCAACGGGCAAAGAATTTTGGCTTTGCTATATGTCTAATGACAAGAACTATGAAGGTCTATCAGCTAATTTGTGAAAACGGTAATGCAAATACGCTTCTACGAAGGCGACAATATCAATATGACGGCCTTGATCTGGGGAAGAGAATTACTTCAAATAAAATAAAGAATCAGCTTGCAGCAATACAAAAAATGAGAGAAAAAGATTTTCCGGATCGCGAAGCGATTACGTACTTAAATGAGTATATGAAAAATCTAGAAGTGGCACAAACAATAAATGAAATAATGGGATTTGAAGGTGCTGCAGCAAGGCGTTACTTCGAACGAATTTTTTCAAATGTTGAATGGAAGGGCCGGAAACCGCGAATAAAATCAGACTATATTAATTCGACACTGGATGTTGGATATAATATCTTGTTTAATTTTATGGATGCTCTGTTGATGTCCTTTGGTTTTGATACATATTACGGTGTTTTGCACAGATGTTTCTACAGAAGAAAGTCACTTGTATGTGATCTAGTGGAGCCATTTCGTCCGCTAATAGATTTATCCGTTCGGAAAGCAATTAACTTAAAACAGATAACGGAGGAAGACTTTGAAATATTAAATCATAGATATGTTCTCTCATTTAAGGCATCACCTAAGTATGTTGGAATCTTTATGAAGGTGATAATGAACAATAAGGAAGATATATTTTGCTATGTGCAACAATATTATCGTGCATTTATGAAAAATGCTGATATTGATGATTTCCCCTTTTATGTTATATAGAGGTGATGTATGATTATAGTGAGCTATGACATATCTGATGATAAAACTAGAACTCGTTTTTCTAAATATCTGAAGAAATTCGGACATCGATTACAGTACTCAGTCTTTGAAATTGATGTAAGTGAACGCATGTTAGATGTGATAGAGGCGGAAATTAATAATAAATACTTGAAGAAATTTAATCAAGAAGACAGTGTAATTATATTTCGCCTTTCCAACACATGTAAAATCACCAGGTATGGGTATGCGGCGAACGATAACGATGATTTCATTATCGTTGAATAAGGAGGTTTGCAAACCTCTGTCTTAATATAGTACTTCCAAGGGTGAGAAGCGATAACCGATGGAAAATTTATTCAAACAAACAAAAGGAACTTTCAAAATGGCTATATAATTGTGCTATGCACACACTCAATCTTTTGGAAGTACTAAGAATTTCTACTGTTGTAGATTAAACGGCATAGCGGAAAGTGTGAACTTTTGGAAGTACTAAGAATTTCTACTGTTGTAGATTTCCGGATGTTGTCAAATAATCCCATTTTTGGAAGTACTAAGAATTTCTACTGTTGTAGATTCAATTTCATACTTTAACGCGGCCGTTTTGGAAGTACTAAGAATTTCTACTGTTGTAGATGGTCGTCACAGGTCATCACCGCTCATTTTTGGAAGTACTAAGAATTTCTACTGTTGTAGATGGAACGTCTTCCCACCTCCTTATTCACTTTTGGAAGTACTAAGAATTTCTACTGTTGTAGATGGGTATGCCCTTTTGTCGTGACATGATTTTGGAAGTACTAAGAATTTCTACTGTTGTAGATGGCTCATAGAGCGTTTCAATATTCCATTTTGGAAGTACTAAGAATTTCTACTGTTGTAGATAGAGGTTTTCGAACTGTAACATAATAGTTTTGGAAGTACTAAGAATTTCTACTGTTGTAGATCACAATCGGCGAAAAAATCGAAAACTTTTGGAAGTACTAAGAATTTCTACTGTTGTAGATGGGGATCGTGACGACACTATAAACAAGTTTTGGAAGTACTAAGAATTTCTACTGTTGTAGATTGAGTAGTGTTATCTCATATCGGAAGGATGATAATACAATAGAACAATCTGAGCTAATCATATAAAAACGCAAAGAACTGTATCGAATATTAAGAGAACAAGGATATCATAATGGGGGGGAGGAAATTCGCGACAGAGGAAGCAAAACGGAACAACTATAGGCATCGACAAAAATATGCAAAGGATAATTATAAAAGAATAGGGGTACAGCTTAAAAAAGATGAAGATGCTGAAATCATCAGATGGTTAGAAGAAAAAATCGAAAATGGTGAGTCCTATAGCGGTATTACAAACAAGGCATTACGTTATTATTATGAAAAAAGCAAATAGAAATCTCTATTATTGAGGAAAGTAATTAACTCATAAACACGCATTTAATGGCAATGACGCTGTTATGATGTTTTTTATAGAATAGTAAAATGGACAAGGTCTGTGGTGGGGGAATCGTATATGGATAATGACAATCAAAAGAATCAATCCGATAATATTGACGATATTGGTGAACTGAAGGAAGCGGCAGGGGTTTTCGTCAAGGCAGCAGGAAAGATGATTGGTGCTGCGAGTAAGGTTGCATCAAGAAAAGGCGAGGCGCTGAAAGAGAAACTGAGTGATGAAGAATTTCAGCAAAAAGTAAAGAGCAATGTAACAGCCACGGTCAAAGCAACAACTGAAACTGCATCTAAGACTGCGAGTATATTTGCTGAATCGGCGAAAGAGACGATTGAAAAAGTGTCTGAAGCAATTGAAAAGGAAGAAGAAAAAGAAGACTCGAAATTGTTAGGCGGAGCCTTCTCTTCATCTAAACGTAATGAGAAGACGTCTGTAGCGCCTGCAGATTATTCTTCGGATAAGAAAAAAGAAGATGATAAAAAGTCTTTGGACAAATGGGTAATTGTTGTATTGCTTTGCTTCCTTGGACTGGCAGGAATTGGGCTTCTGCAATCAAAAGATTCAGAAAAAGAAGAAAAAATACTGGCAGTGCCTGCCGTTGAAAAAACAACTATTGATGAAGCGGTGACAACAATCAATAATGCGGGATTTAATGATGACCAAATAGTGTTCTATGATTCCGATAATCCGGAAAAAGAAATTGAAGAACCGGATAAAGAATGGACTGTCGTAACACAAAAACCTAAAGAGGGTGAGGAAATAGGTGAAACCGATGCTATTTCACTGTATGTTGATGACAATATGCCAAGCAAAAAGGAACTAGGTTTTTTTGTCGGAAAGAAATGTGATAAGGCGGATCCTGAAATTAAGAAACTTGGAATAACACCGATATACATCGCATCAAATACTGAAGAAGATATGACGGTGCCAATACAGAATGATACGGTAGTAGCAAAGGAGTTTAAAATTACAAAGCTGATTGATTACAATAAGGAAACTTCAACGGCAAAATTTATTGTACAAAGCAAGTATATGGAGGAAGAGGAAAAGAAAAACAAGAAAGCAGAAGCAAAAATGAGTGAAGTCGATGCCATGTACGCGGTACTCTGCTATGGACAAGAATACGATACGACTTTCCGAATTAAACACGCAGATACTCATGCGAAGTTACAGGGAGGCAAATGGTACGTCGATGGTAAGTACACGATAAAAAATGAAAAGCGTAAAAAAACCACAAAGGGCTTTTATGCATGTGTAAGTGGTACACGTGATAATCCGGTCATTGAAGAGTTTGAGACACGATAATTCTTTTATCGCAGTGAAACAGAAATACCCTCGCAGAGGCGGCGAGGGATTCCTTGATGGAAGAGCTGGAAGAAATCCTCGCCGGGGGCCTGAGCGGAACGAAATTTTTAGTGCATGGTGATGGTGGGACCGAAGAAGATGAAGAGGGCGGCAGCCAGAAAGGTGAGACCCAGGAGTAGGATGATGGTGCAGAGGACTTTCTGGGGTCGAGCGAACCTTTGGACGTAGGCCATTTTGGGCTTGCGGGGGTTGTAGAATACATCAACTTCGGAGCCGATGGGGTACAGTTCCAGCAGGGGGCTTTCGGTAAGGCCGGCGAGGGAGTTTTGCCGGAGGTTGAGTTTCAGCACGCTGGGGAGGTCCTCCCGGGTGGTCAGGTTCGAGGTGATGTCGGTTTTGGCCCGGTGGAAGGGGGACGAAAAGGACTTGGTGACGGTGGCGCTGAATTTTGAGCCGACAACGGTGTAGGTGCGGCCGTTTGCCGTGTATTCCACCACGGGCAGGCTGATGTCGTTGTAGCGAACGGCGGAATAGCGGACGACGGTGCCGGTGGTTTTGACGGAGCAGAGCTCTTTGTAATTCTTTTTTCTGTAATACAGGAAATACCACACCAGAAGTGCGGCAGCAGCAAATGCCAGCGTGTAGAGTCCCCAGAAAATGTTCCAATTCATTTCAATCACAATCCTTTTTTTACGTTGAACAGATGGGCGCGGCATGCTAAAGTGGAGCTGAGCAGCGCGGCCGGTTTTTCTGGGTTGAGTGTACCACAGATTGGGGCCGGGCGGAAGAATTGGAAGGACGAAACTTTTTTTTAGGGAGTGAAGCGGGGAGGAATGAGCGATGCCAACGATGGACAGGCGGATTAAGGGGTGCCGAAATGTGCACTGCAGATACAACAAGGAGCGGAAGCATTTGCCGCTGGACTATAACTATTGCCCAATTTGTGGGGAGAAGGTCGGGCTGGTGTGCCGGGAGTGTTTCGCGGAGATCGAGGATCTGGGGAAGACGCATTTTCGGTGTGATGCCTGTGAGGCGAAGAAAGCGAAACGGGCAGAGGAGCAGAGAGAGAAGCTGGTGAAGGCGGGGAAAAAGCTCGCGGCACCGGCAACGGATGCGGCGGTTGGCGTAATTCAGCAGGTCGCAGTGAAGCAGGTGAAGAAGGTGGCACCCGCTGCCGGGCAAGCGGTGAAGAAGGCGGTGCCTGTTGCAGGGAAGGCAGTGAAGAAGGCGATTGTGGGGCACTAAAGGAAAAGGTAAGAGGAAGAGATGCACGAAGGGCGGCGGCCCTTCGTGCATCTCTTTTCATATCATCTGAAAGCGAGCCGAATCCGGCGCGGGCAGGGGCCGGAGGCCCGGAAGGCAACGGAAGATTCGCGCCGGAGGCTCCAAAGGGAAGGATTTTGGTCAATGGGCTCGGGTGTGGAACCGGCAGGTTGTCAGGGGTGCCGGGCTGCGATATACTCGAGCTAAGGATTTGGTATAAAAACCGTAGCACTGCGGCGGGGCTCGCCTTGCCGGACGTGGGTGCCGAACGGATTTTGTTTTTTTAGGAGAGGGGCGTGTGATGAACGATAGATTTAATCGGAAGGGTGCGCAGCCGGTGTGGAAGAGCCATGAGAAGACGTCGACGGAGAAGGAAGCGTGGCTGCGGCCTTTTGAGGAGAATGAGAACCTCCAGATGATGGATGAGGAGGCGCTGGCGAAGGCGCGGCGGTATACGGAGGAGCTGTGCCGGGAGGACAATATTTTTGCGCTGCGGCTGAAGGGGTACGCGTGCTACGAGGGCAACCGGCTGTACGAGTGCGACTGGACGGCGGCGCGGGACTGCATGCTGCGGCTTCGGGAGCTGGCGGACGACGCGGAGTATGCGAATACGCTGGGGTACATCTATTATTACGGGCGGTGCAACGGGGGCGAGCCGGAGTACGAGAAGGCGTTCCCGCAGTTCAGCTATGCGGCGGCCAACGGGCTGTTCGAGGCAATCTACAAGCTGGGGGACCTGTACAGCCACGGGTACGGCTGCCGGAAAAGCGAGGAGACTGCGCGGAACTTGTACCACATGGTGTATAACGAGACTCGGAAACAATTCCTGCAGGGGTATGATGCGAGTTTTGCGGATGCGGCGCTTCGGCTGGGAAAGGTGTTCGAGTACGGCATCGGCGCGGATGCAAATCCGGTGGCGGCCTACTGCCTGTATTTGGAAGCGGATTATGCGGCAAAAATCCGGGCGGAACACTCGGATTTTTTCGGGGATCATTCGGTGGTGAAGCGCACGGGGCAGGCTTTGGAGCGGGTGGCCCGGAAGCTTCCGGCGGAGTTTTTCCGGGATGTCCTGTGGCTGGATACGCCTCGTCCGGTGGTGGATTTCCTGGAGGACGGCTACCGGTGTGAGCTTTCCTTCCAAAAAAAAGAGGACGGTGGGGCGTGGGTGACCGGCACGCGAATCGGGACCCGCACCTGCCCGGATGTGGAATATCGGCTGGCGAATTTTGGCGGACTGGGCGTGGTCATCCGCTGCAGGGAACTGTCCCTGAAAATGGAGGAGCCGGCAGAATATGAGATCTGCGACGGCGGGGACACCGCTGTGTTCGACTACTACGAGCGGAATACCTACGATGACCAGGATGAGTTCTACCTGGGAGATAAACTGGTGGCCTGGATCAAGTGCCCGGGGTATTGGGTGGACCGGGAGGTTCTGTAGGGGGGTGCCTGAAATTGAAAAATGGTGATGTTCGTGAATTTGTTAATCACATTCATTACGGTGATGAGTTGTGGTTTCTTTATGAAGGGAAAAAATACTTTTTGGAAGGATGGACGAATAACAGCAGTCTAGATCTTTGCTTATATGAAATGGCAGACAATGGAGAAATGTATATCTGGAAAGGGAATACAACACATTATCCGGTTGATGCATTCTTAGAAGCTTAAAATCTGGAACGGAAAAACTTTCTGGGATGTTGAGAAGGATATGGAATGGGTAGATGATTAAATATAAGTTTATTTCAATCACAATCCTTTTTTACAGTGAACAGATGGGCGTGCACGCTAAAGATAGACTAAGTAGAAAGAGAAGCACGAAGGGCGGCCCTTCGTGCTTCTCTTTCTATTTTTTTGAAAGCGGCCCGAATCCGGCGCGCACCTCTAATTCGGGCCACTTTCCGGGGATTGGTGAAAAGTGATGCAGGAACACTCCGAAAAGAGGTTCCTGCATCACTTTCTCCGCGACCGCCGGGTTGATTAGAGTGGAATGCCCGAGGGGGAGCGGAGGTATGTGATGTTGGGAAGCAGAAAACCGGAGTTCGTACATCACTTTTTCACTTGAGCGAAATCAAAATAGAAGAAATAAAGCGCAAAAGCGATTGGAGTGATGCATGAGATGGAAAAAAGGGTGCTCATGCATCAACCTGAAAAATGGAGTTGATGCATGGAACAGAAAAATAAGGGCTCATGCATCACTTTTTGGATGTGACAGTGGCCGGAGGCCCATTCGGATCCAAAGACGTGGTGCGCGCCGACGATAGAACAAGGGTTAGCGGGGAGTGAGGCACCACGTCCTGCCAGCCGGCGGCGCCTTGGGTCCGGAAGACGTGGTGCTTGACGACGAAGGAACAAGATAATATGAAATGACCTCACATTTGTAATATCGTGGATTCGCCACT
>ERZ1035027.729-NODE-729-length-17360-cov-23.382028_pt1 | contig 17360 bp, 25 predicted proteins | sample MGYA00520604_ERZ1035027 | MGnify/ENA primary metagenome ERZ1035027 (study PRJEB33766, sample SAMN09781743) | gut metagenome | biome: gut microbiome | host: Homo sapiens | place: Madagascar | study: EMG produced TPA metagenomics assembly of the PRJNA485056 data...
ATATAAAAGAACAAAAGAAAAAACAAAAGAAGATTTAAAGTATAGCACAAATTTAATACAAACATATGATGAGATATTAAAAGAAAGATATGATAATGAGGTGTATTAATGAGTGATAGTGAAAGAATAGACGAGTTAAACAACCATATTAATATACTTCTTGCTCAATCACAGAATATTGATAACCCATACACAGAAAGCGAATACAGAGCGTTAATGCATCAAATAGATAGACTAACAATCAAGCGAGATTTGCTTAAAGATAGAGTTAATAATCATATAGAAAATCAATCAATAACTAACGATAATTACGATATATTTAGATTAATATTAATTATAATATTTCTATTACCTTTTATAATAGGTCTTTTAATCACTAGTTAAAATCTAGTGATTTTTTATTATCATAAAAAGCCACATTTTCACACATACGAACATTTGTTTAGCCACATTTTCACACATGGTAACAAGTGTTACTATACGAACATTTGTTTAGCCACATTTTCACACGGTAACAAGCGTTACTACTTTTGGTAACAAGTGTTACTACTTTTGGTAACAAGTGTTACTAAAAATTTTTTCTATAAAGGGGGGTTCGATATTTTTGAAAACTAAAAAGACACAAATTATTTTTAATCTGTGTCTTAAGGAAAAATGTTGTTAGAAAATATCCAAAAATATATAAACAACGTGTTTTCCCACATATAGATAAATAGGCAAGGTCTCCCTTGGAATATCCCTAATATCATATTTATATATAATATGGGTTCTCTAACAATTATATTATATCACTTAGGTTCACTAATTGTAAAGGGTGTATTAACTATAACAACTCCACCTTTTACATTTTTAGGTTTCTTTTTTAAATCACTTGTAAAACCATAATGGAAATTATCCCATGTAACTAATTTTTTAACATCATCGTTCATACCCGCACATTTAACATCAAATTTCCATGAGTTTGATTTTTCATCATAAATCTCCTCAATATATGTTTTAGCACGTAAAAATCTTGCACGTCTTGGACTACTTTCCAATTTAAAGTACCCTAGTTTAAAATCGTCAATGGGAATATTTGGTGGTGTTTTATCCTTTAAAACATGTAAACTATCGGTATCAGCATAACAAAACCTATCAATACATTGGGTAGCCGACCGAATAGTTAAATCTCTTGCTTCGGCGGTTATAAAAGCGGCAACAGGTGTGTATACAGGTTCTCTATCTTCATCTTCTATTGTCTCATATCCAACAACTCCGTCATCTTTTAGATAAGGTACTTTAGATGTAGATTTTACAGCACTTGCAAATTTACCATAGCAAGAATTAAGCATAAGTTTAGCAATTGTTCTTTTACTTGCGTTTTTTTCCTTACCCGCTTCTATTTTTTGATTGTTCCAATAATCAATATAATTATCAAACATACCATAAGCACCCTCAAACATATATCCGTCAACATATTCTATGTAATAAATATCGTACATATCTAAAAATAGTTTTAAATCAACACTAGTAAGATATATTTCTAAAGGTTCAAGTATATTATCATATTCGCATATATATTCAGTTGATACGAACATACGATTGTGTTTATCTTGAATACATGGTAAACAACCTTTCTTTAATTTAAAAGTTGCATAGATATGAGCAACATATAAAGGGTATTTTTCATTTTCTTCATATTTACCTTTATAATATATGGCTGGTCCTTTTGGAAGCATACAATATCGCATACGTGAGGGGTATAATGAGTTTACATCATATACTTCCATTTCTCCTAAGTCAACATTTTGAAATTTTGGGTTACAATAAGTCCACCCACCACGATAACTTTTACGAATAAATTCATCTTCTTCTTTTGATAAAACGGGAAAAAGTCCTCTAAAATCGGTCATAGATTTTACCGAAGCGATAGCGTCTCCTGCTATTGTCATTTTATCAAGTCCTTGACTAAATTGAATATCTAAGGCTTTTGATACAATTATAGTATCATGCATAACATAAGATTTTTCGTTTTCATCAAGTTCATATCCAACGGGGCGTTCTTTATTATAATCAATTTCTCCCTTTTCTTCTTCAAGTCCAAAATCTTTTGGTATTTGTTTTACAGGTTTAGGTATTTTTTTTAGACTATCGTAAAATGTTATTAAATTACCATTTTCAAGTTTTACTTCAATACTATAAAACACACCTAGTCCACTAATAAGAGATGTAAAAGTTTTACGTCGCATATATTTTTTATCTTTTACATGAGTGTAACCCAGTGTTAAAATATAGTGAAGTATGAATTGAGCGTCGAAACGTAAATTATGAAAAAATACGATAGCATTACCTAGAGTTTCTAGGTGTTTGAAAAAATCTTCAATTGTTTTTCCTACTATCGTATTATCTTCGTTTCCAATTTCACTAATAGAATAACACCATACCCGACAATCTTCTAAATTTGTTGTTGTTTCAAAATCAGCAACATAACTTTTTCGTTTATTCATATTATTTTCCTATTTTTATATAATGGGTTCTATTTTCAAAATCATTTAATTCAACAAGGGCTTTACCTTTTTCAACCTCAATAACTTCTGTGGGTGATAAGTCGATATAATTCCAATAAGTTTGCCCATTTTCGCCTTTAACTTTAAATTTAACACGTTTACCCCCTAGTTTACCTTTGTTGTATTCTTCCGTTATTGCTTCTTCTGTTAAACTATTAACATATTCTAAAGCCTCGTATACGTCTCTATCGGTAATACCTCTAGGTTTTAATTCTTTTACATAATTAACCATATGTTCCGTCATATATTTTAAAACCTCATCACGTAAAACCTCATCATAAATATAATCAAAATCACTAAATCTCTCACTTTCATAAAATGTCATAAAATCATCAATTGATAGTTTATCAACAAGTTCAGTTAAAAGGTCAGAATTTTTTCCAAAAGTATTATGTAGGGCTTCTATATAATTCTTTTTCATTATTAATTGTCTTTCTAAAATTGATAGTGGGGTTTGATATTTCTTAACACCATAAGCAAATTTTTTCCATGCTCGCTCTGAGGTAAAATAAGACTTATCAATATCAATTTTATGATATTGAGAATACTTAAATTGAAGTTCGTGTTTAGGTGGTCTTAGAGAAAATATTTGTCCATAGGTTGATGAACCTTTAATTGTAACACCCTTTACCTCATAAGATTTATACTTAAATAAAGCAACTTGTCTACGTACTCGTTCATTACGTCGATTAACAATTTTTCTTATTTCTGTAAATTCTTTTTGAGGAATAGCGGTTCTTGCGATTATTTCTTTATTACCAACATATTTAACATATGTACCCGTTCCACTAACATATTTATGAGTGCTTCTTTTTAAAAAGGTAGATAAACTTTTCTTATAATCATTTAATTCTTTTCTTGTTCTAAATGATGAGGGGCGTATTGTTTTAAATGTATTTTGAATATTAAACTCAGTTGCTAGTCTTTTTGCTTTTCTGTTTGCACTAGCATTTTTTTGATATAACCACTTTTTCTCTTTTTTACTTATTCTTAAAGCCATGCTCTAAAACTCCTAAAAATAAAAGGGGTATATATTACTATACCCCTTGGTAAGAACAAAATACTATATTGTCTTGATTACAAAAGTTTTACCACCATTTTTAATGTTAGTTTCAACAACTTTAATGTCGATAGGGTTAGTCCATGTGTTAGGTTCACCAACTAATTGAATAAGTTGTAAAACACTTCTATAAAGTCCTCTTGACCCACTAGCGTAAGTTTTTCCGTCTTTATCAACTAAGATTACACGAACACTATATGTTAGTTCCCCTGTTTCTTCATCAACTTTTGGGAATTTTTGAAGCACTACATCTTTTAATGAAATAGATTTATCTAAGTTATCACTAACTCTTGTATCACTATTACCTAAAAGATTAAACAATTTTTTCTTATCTTCTTCATTATTTATTAACATAGAACAATAAGTTTGTTTAGAGGCTTCTTGCATTTCGTCCATAACTGTCAACATGTTATTCATTTGTTCTCACCTCGCTTTCATTTAAATTTAAAGGGATAAATATTAATTAATATTACAAGCAGAAATTTTACCAAAACTCCCTTTTAAAATTTTGTTAAGTAATAAAAGTTGGTACACCCTTAAATACTTATGTTTTTTCTGCTTGTAAATTAAATATATCACTTTATTGATAAAATAAAAGCCACACTTTAACTAAAATTACCTTAAGATTTCTTAAGGTATCTTAAGATTTCTTAAGGTTTAGGTAACACATGAAAGTTACTCGAGGTAAGATGTTACCATTTATATTATAACAAATGTTTGTATTAATGTAAATATTACAAATGAAAAAACAACTTATCAGTTGCTTTTTCATATAGATTAATAGATGAAACGGGTATAGAGAAATTCAACTTTTTTCAGGTTAGGTTTTATAGAGAAATAAGAACTTGTGTTATGCGTGCTTATTTACCCGTTTCATGTATATAATATATCATATAAAAGTTTTTAAGTCAAGAAAAAAGGATATAACATATAGTTATATCTTAGGGAGATTAAAAAGTTAAACGGATAAAAGCATATAGCGTAACTTCTCCCTTTATATATTATAACACAATATTATTTTATATTCAAATACTTTTGGACATTTTCCATATATCCCTTTATTTTTAGATTTTCATAATAAATATATCCATATTCATAAGCATTTTTTAACATATTCATAAAGTGTGAATTAGATTTTAAAATTAGATAATTAGGTTTTAAATGGTCCACGGTTATACAATAAACAGGAAGTTCAGGGTTATATTTATTTGACACAAATAATTTACCATTTTTAGTGTCTATCCATATACCTAGCATTATTTTATCAAATTGAATATTAAATCTGTTTATTGCCTCAGGGGTTCTTTTTTCAATAAAATTATAGTTATCCTCTACAAAATCATTATCAATAGCGTATTTTGAATAACCAGTAAGTGAAGCAAGACGTCCAAAATCTGTCTGTTTTTTATATTGCCTATAATTAACACTATTGGTAGTTTCAACAATAACTTGTTCATTTACTTTAGTAAATTCTCCCGTTAATCTAACATTAAATTCTCTAAAATAAGGGTTATTTTGACTTATTGAGTTAGCAACCATAAACATTTTAACCCGTCTTGTACGTGCGATTGTTTCGTATAAATCAAAAAGACGAAACACTTCATTTTTTAAATAGTGATAACTTGACCCTCTAGGTATTAAAAATTCATCAAAACATATATGTGTTACAGCAGAATAGTTAACAGACTTTTTTGTAATACCTTTTGATAAAGGTATACCAAAACCCATAACTTTACCATTACAATATAACTTTTTTCCATTAACAATTAATTCGTATTTTGGAAATTCATTATTGGCTATAATATCAGAGAAAAATTCTTTAAAATCATCAAATTCAGTTTCATATCTTCTTATCCAAACGAATTGATGTCCATTTTTTATAAAATCTTTAATAAAATATTTTTTCATAGCATATGTTTTACCATTACCACGTTCTCCGATAACCATATTCCATAGATAGTTATATGTAAGTAATTTTTGAGGACTATAATAAAAACTTTCAGGCATAAATTACACACTCCATTTTAAAGCACCACATAATGATAGTGGCATTATATCTTTTTTATCTACTTTAAATTCACTCCACGTAAACCCACCAGTATCTCTAATAATAGTATCATTAACACCTAAACACAGAGGCATATCATATTGATTTTTAAGTGTATAAGCACCCATTGGTGTTATATAAAAATTATCAAAAACACCTTTTCCACATATCATATGAGTATGGTCTCCAAAAGCATATCCCGTCTCTCCAGTATTAGCGAAGTGTTCTCCTTGTTTACGTGTATCACCAATATTATAACTTTTCCAATTATCATCATGAGAAACACTTATACACATATAGTCAACTTCTCCATTTACAAAATTTACTTTTTCTATACTCTGCCATACAATCGTGGGTTCTAATTCATCACTACTCCCTTTATAGACTACTTTACAATCAAAAGGGGCATACATAGGACAATCGGGGGTTTTAACCCCGTCGATATATCCTACAAAATCGTATGCGTAGTCATCACCTTTATGGCTACCTCTAGAACAACTAAGTGTCTCTAAAGGAAATAAGGCATTTTGTAAACCATTTTTCCCCCTCATTTTTTGATTTTGTTTCATTTATACTCCGTTAGGTAATATCCTTTTTTACCTTTTAAACATACATAACCATTATAATTTTTTATCCACATGATATCTCCTTTATCAATAATATCTAAAGCGGTTATGGTAGTTCCTTTTCTAATTACTGCATCAGCGTTAGGTTCTTTATATTTTAAGGCACGTTTCATTTGAGGGGTACAATTTTTAACCTTTTGATGATTATTAAAACTCATATCTTTATTAATATACATATCATATATACATGTATAATATCTACCATGTTCCTGTGGGCTATCTAAAAATTCAAACATTATTCCTTTATTATCAATTATTTTAGTAAAATCAGGGTCAATATAAAGGCAATCTTCGGGTTTTTTAGCACCACCCGTGGTATTAATACACCATACACCATTATGTTCACACCATGCTTTACCTAGTTTACCACGCCCCATTGTTACATGATTATGAGGTCCAGTGGATAGTCCGTCTTTATATTCATGCACTATTGGTGATTTTTGCTTATATAAATCACCAACTTTAATTTTATCAAATTCTTTTGGAGAAATATGTCCAATAAGTATAGTAACATAATCAGTAAATGTTGGTGTATAAACAGGTTCTACACTTGTTATCCATATTTGATTAGAACGTGATTTATACTTTTTTACTACCACACAATCAAAAGGTGCATAAAAAACACCATTAGGTTTATTATAAGTTTCATCAATTGGATAGTCAAAAGGTACATGACTTTTATGATTTCCATTATTGTACCCTTGACTTAATCTCATTTCTTTAGCAAAATATATCGCTTTCATTACGCTTCACTCACTTTCATTTTTATTTTTATCTTTATTAAAATAATATGTAAAAACCATACCAATAACCATACTAGAAGTTTCTACGGGTAATATCTCTTTTACTGCTAAATAGATAAATAAACCAGTAGTTGCTAGAGTTATAATTGTTTTTACTTTAAATAAATTTTCTAATATTTTCATAAAAAACCTCCGTCAATTTGTCTTATAATTGATTAAATCGTCAAAATTAAACATTTTTGTCTGAGTAATTTGACAAGGCAATTTCACAATGTTTTTTTGTAACACTATTATATCCTTTTTGAATATATATATCACACGCCGATAATCTATCACTAATAGGGATACTATCGTTCCATATAATAGATTTTAAACTCATTTGTTCATTAGTCTTAATTGTTACTAATATTTCATTATATGCATTATCTATTTTTTCATGATATTTTGATAACTTCCATGTATTAGTTATAATAATTATTAAAATACTTACCACTACTCCGATTAACCAATATAAATTCTTCACTTTTTCTATTTTCATCTACCTAAATACTCCCACTCAGTTTTTATTTCTAATTTTTGTAAATATTTATCATCGTAAATATCTCCATTTTCATTGATAACAATATCCCCTATAAATGGTGTATCAAATTTAGTAGGATAATATTTAGTAGAGCCTCTTGTACTATAAACAGAATATAGGGTTTTATCATCTATGTTAAAAAACGCATTAAGGTTACTATAATTAATATTATGTATAGGATATCCGTGATTAGAAATATACATTACACTTAAGATATTATATTGTAATTGATAAGGTTCTCCTAAAATTGTAAAAAGGTTTTCATTTTTACTAAATTCTAGTCTATTAACATTACCAGTTGCATAATATGTACCATCTTTAAATATAGTTGCATTTGCTAAGTTTTTGTCTGATGTTGCATAAATACTTCCACCTGTGGTAGGTACAAACACTATATTTTCTTCAATTTCACCAATAATTATTACTTCGTTATTATCATACGTTACTTTATCAAATTTGTTATTTACCTCATCATATAAGTAAGAGCCGAAAGATGAAGTAGTTATATATAAGTTATTATTAGATACTCTAAATGTTATTAAACCACTTGCTCCAATACTACCTACATTTGCCCAGTGAATTAAATCAGTTGACTTAGCAATGTATGGAATAGACCCGTCAGTTTTTAAATAAAACATAAAATAATAGTTATTAAATTTTTTAATAATATAATGATTATTGTTACTTAAATAAACATTTGAAAAACCCTCGGGCATTACTAAATTTTCATATCGTGTTAATTCTTTAGTGGTTAAATTAATCATTTTAATTGAGTATGTTGTTTCATTATCGCTTACAGAAGAAGCAAAAAAGCACGCATTATTAATATCACAAAAACCTATAAAATATCCATTTTCACCTGTTGGAAATAATTTTTCTTGTAAAACCCCGTATGCTTTTTTATAAAGAACATTATTTTTATATTTTACTATCTTATTTATTTGTCCGTCCTTGGTGATATGGTCTCCATAATAAACTTGTTTATCACTTGTACAATATCTATATCCACTTGCTTCAAGGGGTGGGGTAGACACAATATCCACTAAATTAACATTAGTATCATAAATTCCTTTATTTTCTTTATTCCACTTGTAATAAGGTGTAGTATCATTAGTTAGTAAGAACGCAACATCTAATATACCCTTAGTAAATACATCGGGGTTATTAGTAAAATAAGTATCACCAAAATTATTAATTTTATCTAATATTTCCGTAAATCTATTTAAAATATTTAAAGTTATTTCACGTTCTTTATTTGAAATATTAGATTTTATTTCATCTTCTCTATTTATAAATTCTGTTTTACTTGTAGTTATAGTTGTTTTAATGTCATTAATTTTTTTCTTTAAATCAGTTAAAAATGTGTCATAACTTGTTGTTTTACTATCTTGATTAGTTTTAATTTCCATTAATATAGGAATAAGTTCATAAATAATTTGTTCCAAAGATTTTTCATTTGCAAAATCTAAGGGTGTTAGGGAAGATATCCACGCCTTGTATTTATCCATTAGTTATAACACCCTCTCTTAAAACTTTTTTACCATTTTCTTCTATTACAACATATAAATGTCCATTAAAATAGTAAAAACAACTCTCAAGTAAATCTACCGCTTTTACTACACTACCTTGCTTGTAATATAACACATCTTCCGTAGTGTTATAATAATAAGCACTATTGTGTGTAATATTAGGGTTGCTACTATAATCTGCTAAAACATATACACTTTTTACGATTGTTTGATATAAATTTTTAAAATAATCTGTATTAAGTTGCGTTGTAAAATAATCACTTACAGCACTTGTTAAATCAATATTAGTTAGACTTTCATCTACCTCATTAGATTTATCAGTTATTTCTTTATCTGTTTCGTTTTTATATTCCACTAGACTATTTATTAGTTCACTTTCAAAAATTAAATAATTAGATTTTTGTTCTCTTACAAATTCAGATAAAGCATTACTTAAATCTGTAATAGATGTATTTGTTTCTGTTTTTAAGTTTTCAAACATTTTTAATAATTCATTTTCTCGGTCTATTAAACAATTTAGATAATCAACTACTTTACTAGTAATTGCTTCTAGTGATACATCATTATTTAACACCATTTCATGATTTTTATTAAAAAATATATTAAGATTATTCATATTATCACCTCAATTTTATTATATCATAATTAACTATAAATTAGAAGAAATAAATCATAAAGTTCATTTATTATTGCTTCTTCCACATTTATAATATTTTCACGATATCTTGATATCATGTCTTGTTTAGAGTAATTTGATAAACCTCTAATTGTTCTTATCATATCTTCATTACCACTACTAGTGCCTGAGTTTTCGCTTGTATCAGTGGTAGAATTTTCATTTGTTGTTATAGTGGTGGCATAGTCAACATCACCAATTTGACTTGACGGAGTATTTTGAAATACTTCTTTAGCGTTTGATGTAGAGTTAGCACTTGCTTGCCCACTATTGGTATTACTATTTTTAGTATTTTTAGTTTCTGTTATTTCATTATTAATTAATGGGTTATCGTTCATTAAATCAATTGTCTTATATAAATCATTAAAATAAGGCATTATTAGATTTAATCTTTCATTTAATCTTAATTTAAACACACCCCATGAGTCAGCACCTAGTTCCCTTGTATAATAGTGTTTTAAAATTTTTGTTTCAAGTTCTTTCTTTTTATCTACACTATTATTTGGTAGTGGATAGTCAAAATCAAAAATTTTAGGTCTTGCATATTCAATTATCTCATCAGGTGTAGGCACTTCAAATATGTTTTCTAAGGGGGTAAGTCCATTATCTAAAAGTTCTGTTAAACTACTATTATTAAGTTCTTTTTCACGCCCAGCATAATACATCTCGCATACGTCAGACAATCTTAATGTATATCTACTCATTATTTTTCACCTCGTCTAAATCTTCAGTTTCATCTATTTCGTCCAAAGTTTCATTTTCTTCATATCTAAATTTAACATCAATATTAAGTCCAAACATTTCATTAATTAATTTACATGCTTGTTTTCTTGCTTCTAACATATTGGCTCTATTTAGATAAACATCTTCCTCATTACTAGTTATTTCACCCGCTAAAAGACGTTCTTTTTTATCGTCAGAAAAATTTGATATACCTAAATCAGTTAGTGCTTCATTATAATATTTTTTCTTTAATGTATATAAATCAATTGTATTGTTAGGTGTTATCGTATTTTCTATTGATAAACCCTCTACACTTAAATCATTACTACCAATAATTAATTCTTCATTATCTTTAATTTGTTTGAAAAGTGCCTTAACACTTGATATTTTATTTTCAGGTACTAAGAATACATATGGTCTTTTTAATTGATTAAGATTTATATCAATAGTTCTTTCAACATTAGATATATTTTCTGCGTGATAATATATCACAGGCATTAAATTATCATGTGCTAAATCAGAATAAATTACAACACTATTAGACATATCAAGGTCTCTATTATATCCACTAGGTGTATACACATGATAATCAGTAGGTAGGTCATAAACATTAAACCTACCTCCGATTGTACATTGTAAACACATAAATTTATCTAATTTTTCATCTTTAAAGAAACATATATGTCCTTGTTCAACAAGAGTTTTTTCTAAGTATCTCGTGTCTATTTCTTCGGGCATATTTACCCACTCAAACATAGATATAGCCTTTTTATATAATCGTTTTACGTTATGAATATAAACACGATTATTTCTTGCTTGGGCATTTGTTTTTAATTTTTTTGCTATCATAAAATTATGTCCTTTCGTCATTATTTAAACTATAATTACCAACATCAGTAGTGTGCCATATTGTTACACCTTGATTAAATATAGTTTTTATTTTTTCTAAGGAATTTTCATTAATATTCCCCGTTATATTTGCGTCTATACATCTTATATAGTCCCACGATTTTCTAGTACGTAAAAGTGGTGTTTCTATTCTATTGTATGCATAGCCATATTTTTTAAAATAATCTTCTAACACTCTTATGTATTCATCAGATATTTGTTTATAAACAAGACAATAACCATTATATTGATTTTGAAACGTAAAATACACATCTCCACCTTGTAACGATACATTATCCGCTACATTTTGGGTGTCTTGTTTTTTTGCTAAAGCACTTTTAACAGCATTTTCACTTGTTAAATTACCTTGTAATTCAGTATTTTCAACTTGTTGTTCACTAGTAATAACATTTGCCGCATAATCTCCTAAGGCTTTAATTCCACTACCAGCACCCACTAAAGGTTGTACTATTCCACCACCAATAGTATCACCAACACCTCTAACAAGTGAAGCCGATTGACTAACCCTTGCGGTATTTTGTGCCATAATATTATTAAGTTGAGATTGACTAAGAGTTGCATTAACCGATTGATGTATTTGATTGGCATTTCCTTGTAGATATGCGGAAGAATAGTCATCAACAATTGTTAAATTATTAGGAAAATTATTAATAACACCATTACCTAGTTCCCACCTACAATAATTTAATTGTACACCTTTATATCTATAATGTTCAACTATATGGGCTTGTTTACTATTTAACCCACCACTTGTAAATGTACGAACATTTATTTGTGTATCATCTAAATACTCATTTTTAATATCAAAACTATTACCTTGTCCGTCTATTAATTGTACATAAGAATAAGGATACATTAGCAACTTACTTTCAGTAATATTATTTTTTAAATTACCATATTTTGAAAAAGTTCTTAATGTGTTAGCGGGGTTTTTGTTACTTACCCAATATCCCATATTTATTGAATAGGTTTCTTCACTTCCCCATTGAAGTTTAGTAACTTTTAAATCATTAGATGTAACATTAATATATCCACCACTTATTATGTAACTATAACTAAATGGCGGTTCACTTACAATAAAAACACTTTTTAATGTGTTAACTAACTTTTCACTATTTCTAAATCTATCGGTAATAGTGTCATGTGAAGCCATATAGACATCTCCTAATTTCCATTGGGCGATTGTGTTATTAGTTGTTTTATATATTGGTGCGTAAAATACTGCTAATTGATTTGGTATATCCTTAGGTCTTGAATAAATGGCGTCATAATTTTCAACACTAGTAACATAACACACCCAATAAAGATTGTTATTATATTCTTTATGGTCTTTTACAATATATTCACTACCAAAATCTAGCCCCTCATCTTGAGTATTTATTACGGGTGTTCCGTCGCTATTCCACCTTTTACAATGTTTTCTTTCAATAAAACTTTCTTTAAAATTAACATCAAAACACCATGTTTGCCACTCATCAATTACAAAATCTATATATGAAGCATTAGCACTTGAATATCTAACATTGGTAATAAAAGCATAAAATGTCTTATTTCCATAATCTTTATTAACAAAAGACATATAATTATAATCAAGTAGGGTATCACGATTTCCATTAACTATAATTGTACCATTATTTCTAGTATATGTTAAATTACTAAATGTCTTTTGAGGTAAAGAATTAAAATATGCACTCTGTTCCGCCACCGAACTAAAGTCCATAATATTTTTATAATCTATTGAAAAAGGTACGTTCTTATAGATACGCACCTCGTTCGTTGGTCTAATTACCATTAATTTTTAACCTTTACACTAGCCGTACCAGTAACAGGTTTCGGTTCACTAGTTCCAAATTTTGCTGTGCTTGTGGCTGTGATAATGATAGCAGTAGCGGTTTCATCAGCACCAATATAGATTTTTCCGTCTTGGTCAATCTTAGTAGCATTTGAAGCATTACCACTTATACTTAATGTATAAGATGTGTCTCCTTGTCCAGTAAAGTCAACAACAACATCAACACTACCATTATATCCTTTTCTTATAGATTGTTCTTTAGGTTCTATATTTATACTATTAATTGCAAATACAACATCTTCGGTTGTAAATCCTACTGCATTAGCATAAAAACTTGAAGCAATTATTTGTCTATGAGTTAAGAAATAATTCCAATATAAGTGTCTAGCATTGTATTGACTAGTCATTTTATATGTTACATCATATATCATAGCAAAGTCTTTATCAATTATACCACCTAGAATATTATCAAAATCTCCAAAATCATCAACAAGAACAATTCTTCCTGCTAAAGGTTTACCATAATTTAATTGGAAATTATTAGCAAGTTGTCTAACATCAATTACAGGTGCGATATCAGAACGCATAATTAGTAATTGTTCTTCTAAATTAGTTCTAGTTGCTACACCCGCTCTGTTATATTTTCTACTTGGAAAACTCATAGCATATGAGTATGTTCTCATTTTTTCACTAAAAGCCTCAGCGGTATTTCTATCAATAGGTTTATCAACTTTAACTAAATAAGAATTAGATAATGTCTTACCAATTAAATTTTTAAATAGAATAAATTCATCAACTTCATCAGCATTATATACACTATCAAGAATACTAGAAACAAATCTTGATAATTTATCATAACTCATGAAAGCCATTTTTAACATATCTTCATTAATTGTAATAGGGTATTGGTCCTCTCTATTAACACTATAATATGCTACTTTTACATCAGGTTTCGTTACTTCGAATACATCGCATTCTTCACCAGTTTTTGGTGCACTCGCGAATGTATGGGCTTTAGCAATATCAACCATAATATCTTGGATAGTATCTCCAAAATCTAACTTACCTTTTTTCAAAAATTTTAAGGTATTAGTCATATTTTTTCTTGTTATATACGTATAACCTATACGATTAACAAGTTCGTTTACAAACGCATTAATAGCGGGTTCATATTCCATAAGACTAGCCCCAAACTCTTTAATATTTGCTTGAGTTGCTAAAGGTATTCTGTCAGCAAAATTAAGTTCGTTAGATTGTCCAATAATAGCCTGTCTTATGCTATTAAGCATTGCAACACCATTTGTTTCTGCCTTAGTTGGCATTTTCACTCACTCCTAACATGTCATCAACAATTTCATCATAAGTTTTTTCTTTAGGTTCTTCATCTTCTTCATCTCCTAAAACTTGAGTGTTTTCCTCAACTTTAACACCAGAATTGAAAAACTCTGTAACCTTTTGATTTTTCAAGGCTTTATAATCTGCCTGTAATTTACCAGTGTTATCACTTAACTCTTGATATGCTTCTAAACTTGCTTTTCTATCATCTTGCAATGTTTTACATATTTCTAGTTTTCGTTCAATACTAGTATCATCTTTTACAACTTCTTCTAATAAATTGTTGTATTCTTCATCTTTCATATTATCCACCTCTAATATAATTATAACATACGTTCGTGTTTATGTAAATAATATAAATAAAAAGAACGAAAATTTTTAATATTTTCGTTCCCTATTTAATTTACGATATATATTTTCAATTTCCTTAAATAATATAATTACACTTACTAAACTAAGTCCGTTCGTTATACAAAGTGTTATTAATATAAAATCTAGCATTTCTTATCCCCTTTACTTTTTACTTCTTTAACTTTCCACTTTTAATATCATTTATTAATTTTTGTGTTTCTACACCATTAATATATCTAATCTCATCAACACTACTATGAATATAATTTAATAAATATATTTTTTCTCTATCAATTCTTTTTGATATTTCTTTATAAATATAACTTATATGTAGTGCATTAATAATCGTAGTAAATGATAATAATATAATTGCTATTTCCATTATTTATTATCTCTCTTTCTATCTTTACTAGTTTTTAACATTTCTATAACTTCTCTTTCAATATCTTTTGTGGTTTTACCATGTTCTAATAAAAATTCATATAATACACATACCACACTAATAACCTCACCATTAGAACTATTACTCATTTCAAAATTAACATCTACAAGTTCTGTATCTTCGTTAAAATCACTTTTTATCTTTATCATTATTAACCTCACTTACACTAAGTAAATTAATTAAAAAATTTTCTTCACTTTTACTTATGTCTTTTTTAAGTCTCATTTTAATTAAGTGTTTTATATCTTTCATTACACCTTTATTTAAAGTTATAACTTTATTAATACTATCATATTCAAAATTTAATTCATCACCTTTATTGATTTCTAACATATCTAATATACTTTTAGGTAAAGCAATTCGATAATAATTATCAACTTTTACTTTCATGTTTTAACCCCCTTAAATCTATTTGAGTATCATTATACTTAAATATTCCAACAAACACACCTTGAATAATAATCATTGCATCTAATATAGTATTACATGCTATTATACATCTATCTTTTTTATGTTCAAGTTCAAGTATTCTATCTTTAAAATTATATGTTGCTTGTACCTCACATTTATTATTAAAATCTTTAATATATTCTTCCAAATCTTTAAAACTTGTTTTTGATGGAATACTAATCATCATTATATCTCTCATTTTTATCCTCTATCATTTAATTTTTCTGTTAAAACACCAAATCCTGCCACCAGTATGTTACGTTGAGTGTCATTTAGTGTTATTTCCGTTTCTGACATTTTAAGTAGAATAAATAATATACTACTTAATATCTCAAAACTATCACCTTCGATAACATATAATCCTATCCCAGGTTTAATATTAATTTTACAATTATAATTTTCTTTCATTGATTTTAGTAACTTTTTATCATTTTTAGTTAATTTTATATTACTTATCATTATTTTTACTCCTTTTCTATCATTGGTTCTATTTTTAAGTATTCTATTTCTTTCATATTTAAACATATTGTCCAGTGTTTTTCTTCACAACCATAAATCGTTGGAATAAAATCTACTCCTAATAATCTGATATAATAATCAATAAATTCAATTTTTTCTAAATTATGACCACCTAATATGTCTCCATTTTTTTCTTGATATTTGTAAAAATATTTCATAATCCTAACTCCTTTAAACTATACTCTCTACCAATTTCCATACCTTTATACATACTATTTTTGTAAAAACCAGGAAGTATTATATTAGAAATATTTGTATATTCAAAATACTTAATAGTGATATATTCGTCATCTTTACAATCTTGTTTTACTATATAAGAAACCTTATGTCTAAAAGGCTTTATTATATTATATAAATATCTTTTTTCTTGTATATCTAAAATATCCTTTATTTTACAAGTTACATATTCATGTTTATTCAAATATAAACCAAAATCAAAATAACTTCCGTCATTATCCTTATACATAGTACATAAATCAATAGTTTTTTGTTTTTTAAATAACCTTTCTCTATAAATAAAACTTAAAGGCATTTCTTCATCATTTAACCATAAATTAATAATATCTTTAATAAGTAAATCATTATACATTTATTTTTCTCCTTTCTTTTCCCATGCTGTTGCTATTGATAAACATTGCATAGACAATTGCACTAATTCTTGAAATGTAAATTCATTATCATTTTTAAGAATTGTATTTTCAACATACACCAATAAAGATAATAATATATCACTTATTTTAACTTCATCATCTGCAAATGTAGCACCAACTATTTTTTCTTCATTTTTAATAATTTTCATTTTAAAATCAGGTATCATTTTTAAAATGGCTTCATTTGCAATTTTTGCATTTTTAAATTCTTTCATATATGCTTTTCTCCTTTCTTACATTAATTATATCACTTTAATTTTCATTGTCAACCATTTATTGCCAATATTTTATTATTTCACATAAATTTCACAAAAATTTCACATTTTTTATTTTCACAACAACATTGGCAACAAGGTTCTAGTGCCTTGGTGTTCAGTTGCCT
>ERZ1035027.730-NODE-730-length-17355-cov-24.081503_pt1 | contig 17355 bp, 24 predicted proteins | sample MGYA00520604_ERZ1035027 | MGnify/ENA primary metagenome ERZ1035027 (study PRJEB33766, sample SAMN09781743) | gut metagenome | biome: gut microbiome | host: Homo sapiens | place: Madagascar | study: EMG produced TPA metagenomics assembly of the PRJNA485056 data...
CAAAAAAATTTTCAAAAATAAAATTTAAAAATCTTTCAACCATAATCTTTGCATCTCTTTTAATTCTTCTTTGACTTCATCACTATAATCGGAATGTATTTTCTCATGTACATCAAACGCCAACGGAATTAAATTATTAAGATCAAAAAAGTTTTCTCTATTAGCTAACTCAATATGATGTATTATCTTTGCTGCTCTAACCTGTTGATATTTATACCATGAATAAACACATATATAATTGTATCTCTTTAATACCCTGTCCCTAACCCTACACCAACGGGCGGTCTTATATAGGTGTTCATGATTATTCAATGATGTTTCATATCTTTGTTTATTTCTTTTCTTTTCACAACTATTACATCTTATTTGATCCTGTGTGATGATATCCCCACACATACTGCAAGTCTTTAATAGCATTGTCATTCCTCCCACTAAAAAAGGACTACCCCTATTTGGGTGTCCCCCTCTTGCCTTCTTTCCTATACTAATATAATACTATATATGACATTACCTTGAACTATCCTTTTGTTTACCTTTAGTTTACATTTCCTTGACATTTATATTACTAATTTATGTCTTACTGCAAAAGGTACTAATTTGTTTAATATATATGCTTTCCTTCTGCTAATGTAATTATCATTTAAATCTAATTGGAAAGCTATATCTCTTAGTGAGTAATCCTTGAAATAATATAACTCTACGATTGATCTATCTCTATCATTTAATAATGACAACATATTCTCAATTCTTTTTTGTTTACATATTAAATACATCTTCTTATTTCTTAACTTCTCCATTCTATCTAATCCATTTTCCACGCTGCTTGATGTATTTACATTTGGATTCTTTGGCATATCATCATACCCAACTGCTTGTATATTCTCATAATCTATCATTAATTCTAATTCTTTTATCTCAACCTTAATGTCTTTATACTCATATAATAGACCTTCTAGCTTTAATCTTTCGTTGTTTGTTGTCATTTATACCTATTTCCTTTCCAAATATACTAAAAAGTTACACTTTTGAAACCCTCTTGGTTACACATGTAACCGTTGGTATTACTGGGATTGAGGGCATTTTGGCGGTTACACTTTGTTCTTATATCCCTTTATATATAAAATTATATATTTATTAAAATATTAGAAGTATAAGGGAAAAGTGTAACAAGTGTAACCAATCGCTATAACTGTTGATATTACTACGTTGTAGCGGTTACACTTTTGAAATTAGAAGTGTAACCAAAGTGTAACCACGATGCTTAAAACCGCTATAACTGTTGTTGCTGCTTGGGTGTGGCGGTTACACTTTTTTAAATATTCTCGTACATTTACCGTCAATCTTAACAACCTTGACTTCGTAACCTTGCTTTTTAATGTTTCTTGTGAATACAGTTCGTCCTAATGGTTTCAATCCACCTTCTGAACACCATATAACATAGCGTTTATATAATTCAGTAGAAGGTTCATTCTCGATCTTGAAATCTTCCATAAACTCGAGAATAGGATTGTTCTCTTTTTCGTATTCTCGTAATTCTGCTTTAACTTCCTCTACTGTTTCAAAATCATTACGTTTAAGCACTCTTTTTAGTCCTTCTAATCCAATATTCAATAAATGTTGTAAACTCTCTGTTGTTAATAGCTTATCTTTGATAAATGGATCGAAGTCATCGTCAGTAGATTTAAATTCTGCGTTAAATGGTATAATTACCAATCGTCTCATTAATCCGTTACTGGTATCGTTGATCCTTGGAACTTCATTTGCTGAAAATATCAATTTTGATGTATTTTTGAAGTCGAACGGATCTGCTCCTTTACGTTCAACATTGACTGCTTCTCCTGTAACTAATTTCTTGAATATTGAGTTATCGTCGATATATGAATTTGAAATATCGTCACCTATATTAACCATTTTCCCGTAAAGCTCCGCAGTCTTAAATCTAACGCCTAATTCATTCATTCCTAACGATGAAATATTGTCCTCACCAATTAGTGCTTTTAAAACGTCTAATATCGTACTCTTACCATTTGAGCCGACACCTGTTAAAATAAAGGATTTTCCTAGTTCATTTCTACGTAATAAACAATATCCGATCATTTCTTCGATTATGCGTCTTAACTTAGGTTTAAAACACGCTATTTTGTCTAACGTATGATCTAGTATTTCTGATTTTGCTGCTGGATTATAAGAAACCGCGATTTTGTTCTTTGCGATGTAATTTGGCGTAAATTCTTCTAATTCTAGTGTATTTATGTTTAATAGTCCATTTTTACAAACAACATAATCTGTATTTGATAGATTTTCATTTTTAGCTATTAAATCAAGGTATGAAATAACCTCTGCTCGTCTTGCTTTTGTTAATGTTGGAATATGCTTAATTAAAGCTCGTTCTATATCCGCATATTTGTCAGAATAAACACCGTCAACGTAAATATGTAGTTTATTGTTAATCTTGATGATGTGTTCTTCTGATTTTATAAATTCCGCGAATTTATCGTGCATGAATTGCCCTTTTTCATTATAAAATGAAGGTTTGTTAAATGCGTCGTCCCTTAATATGGTGTCTATCTCTGATTTAGATAGTGGGTCTTTTAAGATGTAGTCATTTATTAATCTGATACATTCTCTGATTTCGTCTTTGACGAATCCATGACCTTGTAACTTTAATATATATGTAAAGAATGTTTGATTACGTCCTTCGCCTTCTTCCATATTGAAAAAGTCGGGAAGTCGTTTAACTACGGTTAAAAACTTAGGTAATGGATCAACTTCGTCATTTATTGTTAATTCTCGTTCTACTCCGTCCAGTTTAAGTGGAACTACTGCGTTTTTAGTCCCTATTTTAATATCTACTGTTATTCCAACTGCGGTAGTGACTGCGATTGCGTTTGATGTTACATTCGTATTTAGAAAATAGAAGTGCATACCCCTAGTTGTCTTTAAAGAATGATATTTAATTTCTAAGTCGTCCAAGATCTGCTTTAAGATTATAGACTGTACCCTGTCGTCAACATCTACCATTATAAAATTATCGTCTAATACTCCCCCGTATTCACTTAGGTCTTTTACTTCGTCCATTGTATAAAATTGTGATCTTCCTTTAACTGGTTCTGTTGGTCTTTTTCCTCTAGTTGGTATGTACCCTTTAAACATTTTCTAATACTCCTTTATATACTCAATTTTCCATGTTTTCCTGTATGGTTTCTTATATGTAATCATTCGCTTTATATTTCCGCTGCATATTCCAGTTTCATATTTATCCATGAAGAAAACGGACGCGGCGTACTGGCTTTTAAAATCGTGAATTTCTCCTGTGTGAATATTCGTCACTCTAACTGGTTTTGCCATGATTAACCCCCCTATTTTCTTCGTGTCACTTCTCGAGTTGACATTCCTTTTAGATATTTGTCTAGTTCCTCTTTTGACATTTTATATTCTTTAACTTCACCGTATAATTTGCGTTTTTCTTCTGTGTAGTCACCTTTTAAAACTATATCTTGACAAAATAGTCCGAAGTGTCCTCTACCTTTCGTTTGATCTTGTTTTTTAACTTTTACTGGTGTTGTTTTTACTTTTGCGATTGTTTGGGATCGTCCCCTTCTTATACAACCGCAGCTTTTAACTTTACCTTCTTTTAAGTGTTCTTGTCTTGCAATTTTGATGTTTCCGCAGTCGCATTTACATTTCCAGTATTTACGATGATTCTCTGTGTGGTCAAATTCGATAACTGTTAATTTACCGAATTTTTGACCTACCATAGCATTGTGTTTATCTTTTAATGCTGCTTTTATCTCGTCCTGTAAATGACGTCTAACTGTTATTTCGTTTCTATCCATTTGTATTGCAATTTGTACTACTGATTTTCCTTGTTTAAATAATTCCCTCATTAGATGTTTTTCTGATTGTGTAACTCTGTTGTCTTTTCCCATTGTCCTATTCCCTCCCGATTTTATCTTATAAATACTTATCTTTCATTTCTTTAGCTTTGCCGCAACTCATTGATCCTTCTCCACATTTACCGTAAACACAATCGGGTGCTACGTGGCCAAATATTTGAGGTGCTATTTTCGCAACTTCTCTCAACATACCTTCCGATACCTCTTGGATCTCCCATTGTGACCTATTACATAATCTGTGTTTAAAGAAGTTAAATAATGATCTAGCGTTCATTGTAACGACCATTTTTGTTTCACACGCATTAGGGAACACATAACGAGCGTCCTCTATTGCCTTTTTCTCTAAATCGCGTATTGTTTCGGGATAAGCGTCCCTTAAATACTCAACTATGTCGTGGTGGTAGTTTGCTTGACCTAACATACCAGCTTTAAACCAAGAATCCTCATTTTCTGCGTATGTGCTTGGGTATTCTTCTTTGAATTTGTCGATTATTAATTTTCTTCTTAAATCGTCGTATAATTCTTGAGTTCGTTCCATGTGTTTTTCGAATCTATATTTAGTGTATGGATTTGCTGCTATTGCTGGTGGCATTATGTACTCGAATTGATCTAGTTTAACATATCTTTGACTTTGTTGTGAAAAACTCGCTATCCTATGTCTAACTATTTGGTGTGAACACGCCCTTGAAATTCCCTCTATTGCAAAAGTGAAATATGCGTGTTCGAATGGTGATTCATGTCCTATCTTGTTTAAATGCTCTAAAAATCGGTTTATTTCTTCCATTGTTAATTTGGCTCTTACATCGTCAATTCCACTTTTGGAATAACATAATTTTGCTGCACTCGCCACGACTGCTTCGGGCGCTAGTGTATGTGACATTAATTCTACTTTCATTTTATCCTCTCCTAATACCCATAAGTGTAAATTAAACATATCGCTATTGCTGCGATTATTATTCTGCCTATTACCATAGTGTTATAATACAAATACTAAATATCCAATCATTACTGTTAACATGATTATATCTGCGATTATTCTATTCATCTGTTACCTTCCAATCTTCGGGAACATTAAATATACTGCTTGAGCAATTCCCTAATATTTGATATATTTTACAATTATCACAATGATCTATGTTTTTACATTCATCATGTAATATTTTCAATGCTTGTCTTATTTCTTCCATTATTTGTCCCTTCCCGCTATTTTCAACGCACTAAATAAAAACACAAAGTATATTATTGTTATTAGTGTTTCGGGAAGTAATATCCAAAACCATGATACTGTTGTAACTCCCCAAAGTTTCATTATCACCAATAATATTGTTAATATCTCGATAACTCCCATTATTTGTCCCCCAATTCAAATTCTAAATACTGTATTGCTTTTTTAAGGTCTATCTCTTTTGTTCCTTTGTAATTACATCTACATATATACTTGATTGCATTACCTAAAGCAAAATTTAATTTTTGATCTTGTATAAAGTCTATTACTTGAATATTCCCTTGTGTGTAATGCTGCGGGTGTGACACTATGTCGTTATCGTCATTTATTACATTTAATTTTTCGAATCTATCTTTATGAAACCAACATGGTAAAACTGAACCGTCTGCCTGTTTTATCTTAACAACTGAATCATCACTTTTAACTACTTCTACAATGTCGCCTACATCTAATAACATGGTGTTTTTATCCACAACTCTTAATTTATCTCCTACATTAAACATATTATTTTTCCCCCTTAAAATCTTTAATTCGTTTTTCTGCTAATTCCACATACCAGCGTTTATCTAAAGCTCTAGGGCAACTCATACCCTTAATGTCATCATTCATAATAAAACACTTAGCTGGTGTATTTGCTATTTTTTCTCTAGTATTGATTTTTACCTTAAATATTCCACCGTCGGAACGTACTCTTGATGCGAACACTCTAAATGTCTTTTCGTGAAGTACCTCTCCGTTATGATCTGCGAATTTGTACTTACTTGAGATTTTAACAATCTTTTGGAACTCTATTAAATCATCACATTCAAGAATAGTCTTTTCAACTGGGACATTATGAAGGAAGTAATTAACTAACGCTTTATTAACTATTGGTAAATCATAATCTAGTTTATTTAGTTTCTTAACATATGCACCTTTTGATTTATAGTGGCCTGTGTTATCCACAATAATATAGTTATTCACATCTTTTTGATATACTTTACAGTATTTATCGTGTTCCAGTTCAAAACCTGTTCTTGTTTCCCACTCTTTACAAACCGCAACGTATTTATCGTAATCACTTGGATCTTTCAATTTAACCAAAATACCGTCGGTGTTAGATTGGATTAACATTAGATCATTACCGAACGCCATTTCTAATTTTTCCAGCAAGTCAACTATTAACAACTGTCCGTTGATACAAACATTGTTTGCCATAAGTGGGTCATATAGGGCGTTGTTCTTGTCTTTACTCGCCCCATACGTTCCATTGATGACTATTTTTAAAGGTGCTTGAAGTGGGTTCTTCGCTCTTTTGTATTTTATACGTGTATCTCTGATTTCTTCGAATTTCTTAGGCTCTACGACGTTGCGGCTTAGGAAGTTGAACAATATCATTAAACTTGGGTACATTGACGCTATATCAGACATAACGTAGAATCCGTCGTCAATATAGTTGTCTAATGCTCCATGTATTCCACCAAAGGCTAATATGTGTTTAACTCCGTATATTTCAGTAGTTAACTTTTTATCGTAGTCCAAATTGATTGGGTTTAAATAATGATCTTTGATGTAACTGTACTTTGATAATTGTAGTGGTTTAACGATAGATATTTCGAACTCGTCGTCGTATTGCTGCTTTTGAGCGTTTAGGATAATCGCACTTAATTGAGCCTTTGTCTTTGACATATAGCTTAATGGTAGATTAAATGCTTTTATAAGTCCCATGTGCGATTCAAATTCTTCCTTACGGTTTAAAAATACTTCCATTGTTTGCTCTACGTCGTGGCGGCAATATTTCAATACCTCTTGTATTTCCTTATCAGTCAATTTTCTGTCTATGTCAAACGGTACTGATGTTTCTTTGATGTTATTACCCATGAATCCCTCTAATTGTTTTAGTGAGTGCATAGACGTCATAATATCGAAGTTGATTAATGGAAATTTACTTAATAAGCTCGAGAACTCCCAACCACCTTTACCTTCGACTATCATAAAATCATTTATTTCTTTTGGATTAAAGCCGCTTAAAATCGCTTTTAGAATGTATTGATCATATCGTCTTGAGTTATAACCAATCCAAATATTATTTCTATTAGCTTGGTATATTCTGTTTAACTCTGATCTATCGTTCACTATCTCATGTATTATCTCTGCATCTGTATCTATTATTACAACTAACCAATCTTCTTTGAAAACCTCAAAATCGTAAAATAACATTGTTTCCACCTCGTAAAAAATTTTAAAAAATCTTATTAGGGGAATTACCCCCCCTAATAATTTAACCTTCGTAAACTTCTAATATTTTATATTGATCATAACCTTTATCAGATTTACTGTATTCAAGATCGTATTCTAATTCTGAAACTTGTATAACCTTGTCTATTACTTTAACCATGTCTGAATATTGGTCGTAATCTTTAAATTCTATTTCTTCATCTGTTCCAAGTGATCTTAGGAATTGGTTCGCTATATGTATTTGGAAGCCGCTCATTATCACTTGATTGAAGAATATTAGCCTTCCTTTGTATTTACCGTCTAATACTTTAAACGTACAAGTGAGAATTACTTTATCACCGTTTTTAGTAGGTTTTACTTCTATTTTAGTGACTGCTACTTCATATTTACCAACTGGTATTTCTTCGAATGAGCTTTCACTCGCTTCGTTTATTTCCTTTTGTATTAGATCCTTATCCATTTCTTTGTTGAATTTTTCAAATATACTCATTATTTTCTTTTTCTCCTTCTTGTAGTTTGTTGTTCTGCTTCTGCTTCATTAAATGCGGTGAATGTACCTGTTGTTTGTGTTTCAGTATCTCCACCAGTAAATGGGACTTCTATATTATCATCGCCTTTATTTGTGGCGTCACTATCTTTGGTATCATCTATACAGAATAAACCGTTTAAAGCGTATTTACGAGCGTATGAGCTTGCCGCTCCTGTGACTTGACTTGAATCCATACCCTTTTTATTAAGTTCTTCCCTAGCATATCCCTTAGTGGCGATTGTCTTACCTTCTGCTGTATCAATTAATACTGCTTCTGCTTCGATGTAGAATCTATCTCCAAGATTGATCATGTTATCAGTTATTATTAACGTAGTGTCATATTTAGCTAGTATTGGTTTGACTGCTTCCACTATATCCTCACATGATCTGTACTTGTAACGACCGAATGAATTAAAGTTACTTTTATGTACTTTTAATTCTTGTTGTATTCGCTGCAACTTCTCATAAATATTCATATTTTAACAAACTCCTTTTTAAATTCTTCAAATTGACTTGGTTTTAAAATGTACCCTTTGCCACCAGCTCTGTTGATCTTATCAATATTATAAATCTGTAATGCTGACGCCTTTCCATTTTCTGCTTTAAGTTCAAGGGCAAAAAATTTCCCTCTATATACGCCCACAATATCGGGAATACCACTACGTTGGAAGTAGCCGCCACCATATACTTTGTAATACCAGCACGCTCCCCCAAGTGATTTTAAAAAGTTGATAACCTGTTCTGTGAATTTACCTTCGGGTGTCTTAGCCATTAACTTTAAACCTCACACTAGCAGCAGTTTCGACTTCTTTTAAGTATTGAGCGTATAAGTCGGGATTTTCTTTTTTAAATCTTGTAGTATCGAATCTTGTACCTGTACGAGCATTGACATAAGATATTGACATATCGTCGTTATCGAATTTTTTAATTCCGTACGCTTCCATAAGACCCTTTAACTGTTCTTTTAATTTATCTCTACTTTCGCCGATCTCTTTATATCTGCGTTCTTGTATTGATAGATCCTTTAGAACGGTTACTGCGTGACTTTCAAATAATGCAAGTGGTGTTGTAGTTGATCTACTGCTTAATGCTTTTTCCCAACAACCCCAACATTCCTTTGGATCAAGTCCTTCTTGACATATCGGAAGTGCTTTTAACTTCCAATCCATTGGGCAAATTTGATTGTCCTCACAATATTGTATTACCTCGTCCATTGTAAACTCAGAATAATTTGATTGATTTATTTCCATATATTTAAACCTCACTTTCAATAAATAATTTGTCGGTGTAGTCTTTTCTCTCTAATAGTGTCGTGTAAATTTCTTCGTCAACTGTTCCTTCTGTTAGTAAGTAATAATAAAAACACGTTTTATCTTGTCCTATCCTATGGGTTCTTTTTTTCGATTGCTCGAATAACTCACTTGATAGGGTTAAACTAAAGTATATTATTACGTTAGCTTTTTGAAGGTTCAACCCCATTGACCCAGCTTGATACTGAATCAATGTGACTGAATTATCACAAGAATCATATTTGGATAAATCTCTACATTTACCATTAACAACCGATATTGGTTTGTTTAACTTCTTACAAATTGATTTAATCAACTCTAGCTCTTTATCGTAGTTATAAAAGATAATAACTCTGTTTTCTGTTCCTTCTAGTAAAGATTTTAATTTATCAAGTTTGTTTTGGTTGTACTGACTTGCTAGCTGGCGGGAGTATAACAACCTATTTAATGTCGTATCTCCAACCAGTTCCAAGTCTTTAGTAATTAGAAGTCTATCCTTTTTAAACTTCTTGTAATTTGTAGTGTTCGCAACCTTCTCAATGTTATGTACTTGAGCTGGTAAACTAAAAACGTCCTCTGTTTTCATAAATACCGCCCCGAGTTCTCGCAGCTTTCGCTTTAATCGGTCGACGTTCTTATAACCTGTTACCTTTTGGATAGGCACACCGCCGATTTTAAAACGTGTCGTCACCATATAGGTGGAAAAGTAAACTGATTTATTTTTTTTATATCCAAGCAATTTTAATTGTGAGTAAAGTTCCTCGTACTTTCCAGCTACGGGTGTACCACTTAGCAGCACTACGTTTTTAAATTTTAGCTTTCGTATAAACTTTGTTCTTGTTGCTTGATCATTCTTAATGTAGGAACTTTCATCTAATATTAAAGTGAAGCCTTTCAGATCTGCTATTGCTGGACGTCGCCATATTAAATCATAATTTATCACAAGTACGGTTTTATTATTGATATTACTTAAATCTTGGGTATTATATTTAACTATCTCATAATCCCCGTAGTACGTTTTTAGATGCTCGATCCAATCGTCAACTTTAGATTTCTGACACACTATAATATTTAATTTCTCGTCTAGTTGTTTCATTTTCTCGGTTGCCACGAAGGTTTTACCTAGTCCCATATCCAAATAATATGCGACGCGGTTTTTACCTTTGGTAAGCTCGAGAACCTTCCTTTGATGTTCGTAAAGTTCTACGTTCAAATGATCCTTACTCCCTTCCTAAAGGGGAATCATTCCCCGCAAGTCTTAATCCCTCAACGATGCCTTTTAAATAACTAAATTCTTCTTTAGTCGTATTCCCTTGCACCTCGATTAGCTTTAACATGATCTGTCTAGCAAGTTCTTGTTGTTCCATGTTATTCCCCCTTGTGTTGTAAATGCGACATTTTGTCGTGTCCGATATTAAGTTTAGACTAAATGTCGTATAAAGTCAATAACTTTTTTTTACAAATTTTAGTATTTATTTCGGGTAGTTTGGACTATAATTATATTAAGAATGTCATGTAATGTCATGGTATTCTTAATATTGACGCCGTTGTGTGGATCAATTAAATAAGTTATAATTACAAATGATGTTAACAGGGAGGGACTAAATATAATGTATGATCATACTTTAAAAACTCAAGGTGAACGATTGAAATACGTCCGCAAACAAAACAATAAAACGCAGCAGCAAGTCGGAGAATTACTCCACTTATCAAGGGATCACGTGTCAAGATTAGAACGTAACAAATGTGATCCTACTGGATCAACAATAGATTTATTTTGTAGATTGTTTGGAATAAATAAGGATTGGTTAATAAATGGTAATGGTGAAATATACGATAATACGGTAAATAAAATCGAATGTAACGAAGAACTAAAAGAACTAACTAATAAAATTATGAGTCTACCAAAACAACAATACGACCAAGTGCTAGACATTTTAAAAATATATTTAGATGATAAGTAAAAAAAAATAAGAGTGATTGAAAATTAATATTCAGTCACTCTTATTTTTTTACTTACCTAAGCAATATATTGTTATTCCATATGAACCGTCTAAACTAATTTTGATTATATTGTCGTCAATCTCTATTAGTTGTATTCGATTTACTTTTAATCTTAAATTAGTTCGTTCACGATAAAATATTAAATCGTCCGTTTCTTCGTCGTACCCATTGTCTACATTGACTTCACATCGTTCAATTAACAAACTTCCATATTCAGTCATCATGTGAACTGTAACTTCCCTGTTGTCGATTACATCTAACACTTCTTGAATATATTCATTCATTTTATCACCCCTTAATATAATTTAAATCTGAAAAATTCAACACATACTGCATTTATTAATCTTATACTGAATTTAACTATTGTTGATATTCCAAATATTGATACACCAATTATTAGTGTAATTAGTATCAAACCAACTATTGTTCCTATCATACCTCTTTTATTCTCCAATTCTTCTAAACCATTTAAAACTTTTACTATTACATTTTCCATTTCTAATATACCTCACTTGATTTATTTTTGTTTTTGGTGTATATTAGATATTACCAAACAATCTAATATACTTTAAAGGGTGACTTGACGACCAATCAAGCCGCCCTTTTTATTTTGTACTAATTTAAAACATCGTCGTCAAAATCTTCTATTTCGTCATCATCTTCTGATGAATGTATCACGTTTTGTTCTTCCTGTTCCTCGTCCGCTGCTGGTGCTGCTAATGTAGTTGATAATAAACCAGCTAACATATTCGCTTTATCTCCTAGCATTGAATCTGCAAATATTTTATTTAGACGAGTTGGGGGAGTTATCCCCTCAATCTCTAACATTATTTCAAACGCCTTCTTTGCATTTTTAGATTTTCCGTATTTCCCGTCTTTAGTGATGTATTCCCACATCTTACGCTCTGTTTCGTTCTCCGTATTAAAATATAAACTTAATCTTTCATTCTTCATATTATAACCAACCTTTCGCCTTTGCTATTCTTCTTTTACCTTTGTTATTTGAGTGCATTGGGTTTTCTAAGAATTTATAATTCTTATTGTATTCTTCGATTGCCCTTCTAAAATCTATTGATCCGCCGCCTGTAAAGACTATTAATTTACCTAAACCTAAGTTAAATGGTGTTTTTATTTTGTTCATTAATTCATTTATAAATTCGTCCTCTAATTCCGTATATACTGGAATAACTCCTGTTTGTATATAATGTCTTATTGTATGAGTTTCTACATTCTCACCATGTTCATTGTTGAATTTATTCTTAACTCTGTTGTAGAAGTCTATCGTTCCAACTGGGAACGTATCTTTGTTAACGATCCTTTTGTTTTTATATTCAACTACGTTTGTTGTACGTCCACCTATATCAATTAATATAACATCTTTTTCTCTTTCCTCTTTTGGTAGCATATAGTAACTTGAGATACCCTCACCTACTATTACAACTTCATCAATGTATATTGTTTTTTCTTCTGTTGTTTTGAATGTGAATGACTTACCAACTAAATCAGCTTTTATCTTATCAGATTGACCTAATGATGATATTGGTAAACCTATTAATAATCTTATATGTTCTCCGTCTTGTACGCCGCTTTTATCAAGTCCCCATAATAGATTTGGCATATAATCCTTTAATGCTTTGTTATACTCACCGTCAAAGTCTTTTTCAAACTCCATACGATATTTTTTATCTTTGTATTCTAGTACAGTTTTTTCACTTGTGTCTGCTGCATCGTACACTTCGAAAGTTGATATAAATTGGAAGTCCTCTCCGTCAACTTGTCCTTTAGTGTTGTAGTTTCCTAAGTCTATTAATCTTGTTACTATGTTGTTTAAGTCTTGTATTAAATTTGTTTTCATTTTTTGTAATCCTCTTTTCTTTTATTTATTATTTTACCTATTTAAAATTTTATTATTTTATTATTTACTTGCGTGGTTTCTAGTCACTTCGTCATATAAATATGAACCGCAGTTATCACATTTTTTGAATGAATTTATATTATGTTCTTCTACATCTTCACCTTCACATTTTGCACAATCTGTCGCACAAACTTTAGTATATTCTCCGCAATCCTCACATCTCGCGTATACTGGTTCTATAACACTTTCTTCAATCGCTGAAACTTCTTCACCTTCATAATTTGATATTGCTCCACCTGTTACTATGTCAACAACTCCTAAACCAGCTACTATTGCAAAACTAGCTCCCCATGTTATTCCTACTGCTTTTAACACTTTTTTCTTATTTACTTTCATTGTCATATTCTCCTATCTTGTTTCAATTTTATTTCTTGAGTAGTCGTCTGTCACCCGACTACTATTATATAGTATCATATTTAACGTTATATGTAAACCCTTTTGACGTTATTTTTTTAAAAAGTTTTCAAGATTAAAAACCCTCAATGTTTTGAGAAATTTCTCGACTTCTCTATCAGAATTTATATCGGTTATTTTATCCACCAGTTGGAACAGTATGTCGTCGAAATTTTCGCTTTCGTTTGATCTCTCCACTAACTCGTCAACTACTGATATTATTGCGTGTGTAAATTCGTCAATCATTAAATCATTAACCACTGCTGGTGCTGGTTCTTGAACGTGTTTTTCTAGGTCTTGAGCTTTGAATTTATCCATTTGTTTTTCCCCTTTACGAGTTAAAATTATGTTTCCGTTGTCATCAATTCTGATATATGTAGTTCTTTTTAATTTTGCTAACGCCCACTTGATCTTGGCGTCGTCCATGTTAACTGTGTCAACTACGTTTTCAATAGTTGCTAAACCTTCTAGACTTGCAACCGCTCTTAATACAGTTTCTAATTCATTAACTGTCGCTAATTCTTTTTCACCTTCTGCTGGATAATATTTTTCCATAAGGTCTTTTATTTTAAATTCTAATTTAAGTCCGTTACCTTTATCGTCCCAACTTAATAATTCAACTATGTCATTACCTTCTGAATCTTGTTTAACTTCTACTGGAAATAATAAACCAGCGAATCCACTATTATAAACTACACCTCTATCGTCTATTAAATATGTTTGTTTTACTTCTTCTATTGTTCTCATTGTTTTAATCTCCTATCTTGTATATAAATTTTGTTTTTGTAGTCGTCTATCACCCGACCACAATATTATAATACTATATTTTGATATATTCGTCAACACTTTTTAACGTTAAAATAACGTTAAATTTATGTAAGTAACGTTAAACCGTTGCTATCACTAGCTTTCATTTGATAAAATTCTTTATATTTTAACGTTGCTTTAACGTTACTTTTATGTTTTTAACGTTAATTTCTATTGTGGAACTACTAAACCATGTGCGTTGGCATATTCAGTTATACCGTATTTTGTAGTTGGTGATAATATAACGTCCATACCTTGTTCTGCTGCTAGTTCATAAGCATCTTTATACATATCGTACATAGTATTAATTGGTTCTCGGTTGTCCTCTGTAACAGGTTCTTCACTTGATAAATTATAGTCTGATATATCCATTTGCCCCTCTACGTTTCCATTCGGTGTGTAATAATTTATATCCTCTAAAGTTGTATCGTCATCAATCATTGATTCGTCAAATTGTCCCGCTGGAACTTCTACTGGTGTTGTAGAATGTCCGTTCTCGTCAAGTCCAACATCAGCGTATTCGTCTTTTAATTTCTTAGTTAATACTTTTGTTTCAATTCGTCCTTTGAACGCGTCTACGTCCTTATTATATTGTTCTAGTGTATGTATTCCTTTTGCGTTTAAGTTTGCGAATGTAGTTTTTAAATAAGCATATTTCTTTTTAACATCGTCACCAGCAGCAGCGGCGAACACTTCCGAAAATACATCTAAATCAAAATCATTCACATAAGATAATAGTAAATCTTTAGTTTGTGGCATGAATCTTTTTTCCACATTACTTGATTTATATAATGCGACTAATTGTTCCTCTTTATTGTTTAATACTGTCGGTTGGTGTTTTGGAGCAGCAGCACATGGTTTAATGTCTTTAGCAACTGATGGTGTTAAATTACCTTGCTCGTCAATTATGAAGTCCTTTACACCGTCCCTGTCACTTGCTGGTAATGGTGTAGAATATACATAGTATCTATATCCGCACATTCTCCCCTTTGTATCTCTTAATCTTATTCTAGCAATATACCCAAAATTCTCTAGTTCTTTTAATCCACTCATTATTGAATCCCTTCCGTCTTTGAAAGATGATGTCAATGTGTTTACATATATTTTATGCGTTCTTGAATTTCTATATTGAACTATCTTACAGTATATTCCAACTGCTTTTGCTGATAATTCTTTTTCGTTTAATATTGTATTTTCAATTATTGTAAATCCTTTTGTTAAATCTTCAAATTCAAATAAAGTTTGGTTTTTAAATGTTGTCATTGTTTTAGTTTCCCTTCTTGTATTATTTATCTTTGTATTTAAAATTTAATCCAAGTTTGGTAAGATATGTTATTGTTTCAGTAGGTTTTGCGACTTGTTTTTATTTCTGAATGTGCTATAATGAAAGTACATTGTTTTAGAAAATCTTGTATTAAATTTTGTGTTAATGATATATTAGCACGATTAACGTTATTTGTCAACACTATAACGTTAAAATATATTGTTTCAATTTTAAACCCGTTCCAAGTGAGCGGGTTTTTTGTTGTAATAAAAATTAGGCGGAACGAATCCACCTAATTTGATTGTGAGCAGATCATCAACCTTTAATGATCTACCCCTATGTAATTTAAAACTTCATCTAATCCCAAATTATTCATACAATAATTATATTGTTTTGGGTGAGTGTTCTTTAAACGCTGAAATCTATTTGGTGATTTCTCAAGGTGACACCCGAAGGTACAAAAGATACAACCTGTTCTTCGTTCACCAGTTAAAGTTAACTTTCCGTTTTCTTCGATCACATCACCATAAACTGAACATATTTCTAAATTGTACTGCTTGATATATTGTAATATATCTTGTTCAGTCCAAAACCCAAGTGGTTGTGACTTACCTAAATTATATGCGTTACACCCTGTTTGTAAATATCTTTGTTGACGCAGTTGCCCCTCGTTGGCCATTGTGGCAATAAAAGGAACTTTGCCAGTTTCCTTTTGGTATTTCTTCATCGGTTTCTTTTTCAATTCATCGCAGCATTGTTCCGATATTAAAAACGGTGCGTCCAATAGGAACTCCCATTTTCCTTTATTAAATGCTGATCCTGTTTCAAGTCCGCGAATCTGTCTTACACGCAAAGTGTCTTTACCTTCTTTTATATTATTCCTTGCTAACCTAACGCAGTTACTAACTGATTTTGAAACTACTGGATAACCACATTCATTGATCACGCGTTTAAAGGATCTTTCGGGTTTGATAATAGTTACATTGTCAAACGTCTTTACGAACTTAACAGTTTCGGGATATTCTAATCCAGTATTTGAGAACACCGCTTCTACTTCGGGATATATGCTCCTAACTATATGCAGTAGTACAGTTGAATCCTTACCGCCGCTAAATGATACATACACTTCACCGTTGTGATGTTCGTACCACTCCCCAATACGTAATTTCGTTTTTTTCACTTTCAACTCCAGCGGATAGTTTTGTAATAATTTTAATTCATCAATATTCATTTGTATTTACCTTCCTTATATTATTAAAAAAAATATCCCGTAAAGTTTTACGGGACTTGGTGTGAATGAGGGTTAAAAAGTTAATGGTTATTTTTTATTTTATCAAGCTCATGTATTGCGTCTAATAGAACGCTTATTATTTCGCTTGGTGATTGCTTTTCTTCTGTTATCACTTTATCTCTTAAATGGTGAAGTTTACTAATCTTGTAAACGTTGCGTAAAACTTTTTCGAAGTCCTCGTCAGTTTCATTTGCCATTATAGTGCAAGCCTTGTTAACTGCGATTGCTAGTTCTTCCATAATATTACCACCTCTACCACTTAGATTAATCATACATTCGTGATCTTCTGTCATTTTAATTTCTATCATGTTTCTAATCTCCTTATATTAAATTATATTGTTTCGTGTCCTTCGACAATATAAATAATAGCATAATTGCGACAAAATGTCTAGTAGCTTTTAGACAAAATATCTAATTAAGTAAAAGAATATCCAACTCCTAAAGGAAAAAGAAAAAAGAAATTTGTTATCCGAAAGGAACGTCGCTCGGTACGAGCTTACAACAACAGATATTTTATTTTATAGT
>ERZ1035027.731-NODE-731-length-17349-cov-6.127212_pt1 | contig 17349 bp, 22 predicted proteins | sample MGYA00520604_ERZ1035027 | MGnify/ENA primary metagenome ERZ1035027 (study PRJEB33766, sample SAMN09781743) | gut metagenome | biome: gut microbiome | host: Homo sapiens | place: Madagascar | study: EMG produced TPA metagenomics assembly of the PRJNA485056 data set...
GCATTTTATAGAAGCATCGAAACTATGTCTAAAGATTTATCCATGTCAAAGGATACTATTAATCAATGTATTCAATATCTCACCTCTTCTATTGGTGACAAAGAACCTCTTCTAATTAAACAAGAAGTCGGAAGCGTTCAGCCAGATCCTAAAAAACCACCAAAAAATGTTCCCAATATTTATGTAATGAATAATGAAAGATATGAACAAGAAATTGAATGGGCTATTGAAAAAATGTTAGAAATTTATAAAGTGGACTCATTTGGAGAATTAAAACGTGGAAATAATTCCACACCAAACAGAGAATAAGTAATTGCAACAAGTAAACGCAGCACCAAATTCAAAGGAGGTATGCGAATGAAAAACGAAAAGGAGACATTATTGTATGACAGGAAATTTTACACTAGAGGAACACCGTAACACTTTTGGAGGAATTATCAACTATACAGATTACTGTACAGACTATCCACGCCACGAAAAAGCACAATCATGGGCGGATCGTATTTATGCCGATCTTCTATTTGATAAAAAATGCAGCGAAAATATTGAAGCAAGAAAACGTAAGACGGAGGTTGGTAAGTAATATGGCAGTTGAAAAGGATTTTGAAAACAACAATGAAAATGATCTGTGCTATCTAACTGGTGAAAGATATGTTTGCGTATCATTTACAGATAGAAAGATGATCAATCGTATAAAGAAAATTTATGAAGAACGTGCTGAAGAGTTTAAATATCTGACTCAGAATAAAGACGGAAGTATTTGTGCGAAATTTCCAAAGAAGTGGTTTCGTATCAATCCAGGATCTAAGCCTGATCCTAATAAACCCAAAAAACAGTTATCTGAAGAACAGAAAGAAAAGATGAGACAGGCGTTAGCTGATTATAGAGCAAAGAATAAGAAGTAATACTACTCTTCTACTATGTTCAGTTTATTGGAGTTTTAAAATGATTTAGACATCAAATTTCAACGAAACATGCTTTGATGGTAAGTTGTTCGTCTAAATACAAAACGCTGAAATCAAGTCGATTTTCTATTGCTCTCAGAAAGGATAATTTTTAGAGATGTAAAAATGCTGGCAAAAATGGACTATAAATATTTTCAGAAAGCAAAGTAAGTCGCCGCTATCTCAGATTTTGCCAAGACACATATCGGATGTGTGGCAGTGTATCAGGGATCAGTTATAGGAATTGGATGTAATAGTAATAAAACTCATCCACGGCAAAATTATTATAATCGTTATAGAGCTACAGATAATACATACTTTATTCCAAAGCTTCATGCAGAAATCAGTTGTATCAATTCTATCCGTAATCTGGATATAAATTTCTCAAAAGTTAAATTGTATATTTACAGGATCCGACATGATCAGGATTATGGTATATCTCGTCCGTGCCCTAGTTGTATGGCCGCTATTAGAGATATAGGAATAAAAAATATCTATTACTCTACTGATGATGGGTTTACTTATGAAAGATTGAAATAATTTTAGAAACGAATGGAGAATTAATAAATGGCATGTGAAATATGTGGTCGCCTAAATGGGTATCATGACAAGCTATGTCCTAAATATGAATGGCCTAAATTTATTGCTATATGCGAAGTATGTGGTCAGGAAATATATGAAGGCGATGAGTATATAGAAAATGACCATGGCGAATGCATTCATTTTGGATGTGAAAAGAATTTACGTTGGTTATTGGACTGGCTTGGATATGGAGTTAAAAGAAACGGAGGATAATTTATGGGTAAGTTGATTAGAGGAATCAAAGAACTGTTCGGTATATATGAAACCGGCAATGAGTACTATGTGAATATTGATGATATTGAGATTACAGCTCAGTTTAGTGAAAGTAAACCTAGTTTTGCAAAGCAGGAAGCAAAATATAATTACTATCTTAAGACGGGTGAGCTGCCAGCTCCGATTGTGTTAAAGAGAGATTTTACACTTGTTGATGGTTACATATCTTATCTGATCTGCCAGTCTTATGGAATCGATCGAGTGCCAGTATATTTTGAGGAGTAATCAGCATGGGAAGAATTGTAATATTGCAAAATAATAATGACTTTGTAACAGATAATCTATTGGAGAAACTTTGCTTTAGAGAAACTTGTGGAGAGTTAAATGGTATCTATGCAGATAGTAAAGGTGAATTAAAAGGTAATGTCGTTGCGAAGATATTGCCGAATGGAAAATACTAAGAATTAAAAAAGGAGAAAGTATGGCTGGAATTAGCGTACCTCAATATGAAATTTATAAAATCGGAACAAATAAATTAAAGTATTCTAATTGGGATCTAAAGATTACAAAAAAGGAAGCATTTAAATATCAAGAGTTAATTTCTTTATTTGAAGCTCAAGAGTTTCGTATAATGGCAAATAAAATTTTAAAAAGACCTATTAAAGAAATTGATTTTTCTAAAATTTTTATGCAGGTTGTAGTAGACAAGAAATCTGATTTTGCTAGAGTTACTGGTAAAAAAGGTATTATTGTAAATGGTGTTAACTACAGACGTTTCGTAGGAACAACCGGTGGGCTTAAAAATAACACTCTTCTGTTTTGCAATTCACAATATTTAGATAAGCTAAATGAATTATGCGAGTGCAAAAGAAATCCAGAATTAAAATTGGTTCCTGCTAAATATGAAGCATATAAAGCTTTGACTTGTTCAGCTTCCCAACCGATTTGTGATCCACATGGAATTTTAGTTGTAAAAGATTGCATTACACAATATTTTGCAGATGTTATATCACTCGATGATGATGGCGATTCAAAAGAACCGACAAGAGAAATTATTAAAGATAAAGCTCTTGAAAACAATGTATCTGACGGTTTTAATCTTTGTACTATACAATATATGCAGCGAGTCGCTGAATCTTTAGGTCTTGATTATATTCCTAGTGGCGTATGTTTAAGAAATGCATGGCTGAAAGGTATGCTCTATCCATTCCCTATTTATGAATTTATTGAGAAATATAATAATGGCAACTATATGATTGAAGATATTTGGGGAAACTATCAGGATATTAGGCAGTGTGAAATGATTATTACTGAATCATCGCTTAAACTATGGGGAGCATATGACAATATTGAACAATATGTGAATGCGTATAAGGAATGTGGATACGGATTTTCTGTAACAAAAATTTCACCACATGTTCTTGAAGAACAGAGAGAATTGAATTACCAATATCTTCAGTCTTATGAATTTACAGACGAAGATGTTGAGGAATTGTGCGCACCAACAATCAACTATTTAAAAGATGCTATGTGTGGTGACTACTCTTCTACTATTAAATTTCTTGGTATTAACGAAAATACTGATGTAAATTCATGGCAACGTGCTTTATATACAAGCGAATATATGTTGGGAGATCCATATATAATAGACTCTGTACATAGATATATCAAGAAAAAAATGAATGATGCGAAGATTGGCAAATTATTTGTAAATGGTAATTATCAGATTGCAAGTGGCGATCCATTTGCTCTTATGCAATCTCTTTGTGGGTTGGAAGTTACAGGTTTATTAAAAGCAAATGAATGTTATTCAAAATTTTGGATTGATAAAAATGAAGATGAAATTGTACTCTTTAGAAGCCCAATGACAAGTCATAATAATATTCGAATGTGTAATATCAATAATTCGGATGAATGTCAGTACTGGTATCAATATATGAATACTATCATGATTATAAACGGTTGGGATTCATTTTGTATGGCTGAGAATGGGGAAGATTGGGACTCGGATCTGAACTTTTCTACTAATAATCCTGTTATGAAAAGACGCTATAGATATCTACCTGCTATTGAATGTGTCCAACGAAATGCTGAAAAAATTGTTGTCACTGAAGCTGCCGTTAAAAAGACAAATAAAGCAGGTATGGGGAATCAAGTTGGAACAATCACTAATTATGTCACATCTATGATGGAAGTTCAATCTCATTTCGAAAAAGATTCACCTGAATATAAAGAATTAGAATATAGAATAGAATGTGGTCAGCTCTATCAACAAAATGAGTTGGACAAAATTAAGGGAATCATTGCAAAACCAATGGAAAGCAGTTGGTACAATTTAAGTGCTTGCGGAGAGAATAAATATTTGCAATCACTTTGCGCATACAGAAAGCCATACTTTATGATTTATGTTTACGATGAAACAAAAAGACAGTACAAGCAATACATTAAAGAAAGTAATGCTAAATGCTATGCTATCTATAAATGTTCTATCGAGGATTTATATAATAAAGATACCATTACAAAAGAACAAGAAGATTTTCTTTTTTGGTATGAGAGAAAAATGCCAGTTGGTACAGGAAATTGTTCCATGAATCAAATTTGTAAATATGTTGAAAGTCAGTTAGATGGTTACAAATCTCAATTACATAAGGATTCTTTATTTGATTATAATACATTGAAGGTTAAAAGGCGTTGTACCGAAGAACATAGACAAGCCTTAAAGGAACTTGAGCAGTATTATTGTGAGTGTGTTGCGGAATATAAAAAGAAGCAACATTTAAATGACAAAATGACAGCCAATGAAAGCCGAAAATATTTATGTTCTTCTATTAAACAAAAAGCAATGGATATTTGTCCGAATGATGATGAGCGTATGAATATCATACTTGATATGACATACGGTTATAAAGGTAATCGGCAGTTTTGTTGGGATTGTATTGGAGAATTAATAATTAAACGTTTAGAAGGAATGGAGGAAGAAATTGTACATACTGAATGAAAAAGAATATATCAGGGATGTATTGGTATCAGGAATAAAACCAGATAATATCTCTAATGGTTATCTGATAACTCTGATCGCCAAGTATTACTTTGATAAAAAACAAGATCCTGATATTCTAATTGATATTGTCAAACAAAAAATGCTTGATTTTGATATTGATGGCTATCAAGAATATAGATATGCGAATAAAATTAAAAAAACTTGTCTCAATTTATATGATTTAGATTCTGATAATTTCTTTAGAGAACTTGAATATATTCCCATCTATAAGAAAGAACTAGAAGTCGTGGAGTCTCTTCCAAATGATCGTCAGAAGAAATTTATGTTTACACTGTTTGCAGTAGCAAGGTATATGGATAGCGATGGTTGGATAAATAAAAAGGATCTTAAGGGTCTTTCGGAAGTGTTTAAACTTGCTAATGTTACTCTCTCATCTGATAAGAAAAATGAATTATTACATGAGTTATATAATAATGGATATATTCATTTTGGAAAAAAGGTGAATAATCTTAATATCAAGGTTGATTTAGGTAATATGGATGATGATATTGCCTATAAAGTTGCTCAATTTGAAAATATAGGTAATCAGTACATAGGAAATTTCAAAAAAGGATATAAACAATGTGCGAATGGATGTGGTAGAAAAATTAAAATATCAAAAATTGGTCGACCAAAACAATATTGTAATCAATGTGCTAAATTATTTGAAGCCGAAAATGCCGTAAAAAGAAAGAGAAAACAGCGAGAAAGGGAAAATGTCACGAAAAACTAAATCTCAAAAACCCTTTATTTATAAGTAGATTTGGTACATTTTAACAAAAAATGTGTTTTTCTTTGAATGGTATATAATGAAATATATACAAAACATGATACAAAAACGATTGTCATGGAAGAAACAAACCGACAATCTTTGTATGTCTGCTTTGCTGCTCATATGAGTGGCATTGCAGATTGGATGAAATAAGTCTTTCTTTTACATAAAAGAGAGAATAAATAGTTGTAACAAATAACAATTATCATATATGGAATTAAAAGGAGAAAAAGGAATGGTATTAAAAGAAGCATTTCGTTATCAGAATTTTTTGGATCTTATTTTAAGCAATGCTGCTAATTATCTTTGTAGAACTGATTTTGTCACTGAGACAAAAGAAACTCATAATCGAAAGAAGGTAAATCCTCTTGCTGATGATGAAGTTGTTGAAGTGAAGAATGTTCATAATGTAGATTTTACCGCAAATGATCTTATTGATGTGGTATGTGCAGTTATTGCAGAGAAAGAAAAACTAACTAAAGCTATTACTCTTGCCAAGAGATCTACTGAAATTGATATTGACTCTTCTGTTTCTATGAATAAATTAAAGCAGAGAATTTCTTCTGTGTTTAATAATATGGCAAGTATTAAGAATAGCGAGACAACTTCTCGTGGAACCGGCTATAAGTTCAATGAAGCTGGCGATCAGGTGTCTTATTATTATGATGTTAATAGTGTGACTACTATTAACTTTAAGCGTGATGACGTTCGTAATCTGGCAAAGAAATATCAGAAGGAAACTGATGAGATTTCTACAAAACTGGATGCAATCGAACTTACTACAGTTGTAGATTTTGTTCCCACATGGGATGTAACTGATACATTTGAGGAAGTAGTTGCTGCTTGTAAAAAGTAGCACTCTTCTCTCCTGTTGAAAATATCAGGTACTTACGAGAGAGCTGAAGCGGATTGAATAATTGTCAATCGGTTCAGATGCAGATGAACTATGATGCTGCAAGGTTTGTGTGATATGCCATAGATCACATATGATGAAAAACAAATGGAAAATTTAATAAACTAATGAAGTTTAATTTATTTTATACATATATATGGTTGACTTAACTGTATGTTAATGCAAATAATAGTCGCTATATGCTTCATAAAGTGCTAACTCATTCTTTTGTTATTTCAGACTCTCGTAAATTCAATAACATGAAATTTCAATAATCGTTTCGCCAATTTACAGTTGATAAAACATATTATTATTTGAAAAATAATATATAAATTCTTTTAAAGATATTGGATTAATTTCGTTACCTAGTAACGTTTCAAATAATTGGTTGAAATTATGATTGAAGTTTCAGTTTTCTTATAAGTATCTGATATTTAGGTTTCATTTTGTGTTACCTCCATTTCTTTACCGGTGGTTGTATTGTCATTCTGATTGTATGACTGCCGGTGTTCTAAAAAATATAGCTGGCGGCAGGTTAGGAATCTGACTAGGCCTCATAAGCCTGGGAAACACGGTTCAAATCCGTGGCGTAGCAATCTCCTATTTCGGTAGGCGGTCGGTTTCGGATCGTTAAATAAGCATGACAACATGTATAAAGCGGTATTGATGTATTACGGTACTGCGACTGTAGAAATATAGTTTAACGGAAAACACATAAATCTATGCTTGACCTAAAATCAGAGGGCTACTGCTAATGATATGGTTAAGTAGGCGTAATAGCAATGCGCTGTATTAACAGAGAAATCTGGGGATGATTTATGTACAATTGGTGCGAATTCCGCAAGAATAAGTGCTGATAGGATTGTAGGTAATTCTCATAACTTGAAAAAGAGGGAATTTAATACAAAGTAAGACGATAGCAAGTCGAGCAGGATGGTGATGATTGGGTGGTACTCAAAAGGTACTAATGGTCAAATATACACCTCATCGTCCATAATAAAATACATACTTTTGATGATAAAATAATAATATTACGAATTATATTAATTTTGAAAATATCAAAATATTGAAGCAAAAGTGTGTATGACTATGAAGAGAAAAACAACTTATCCATCTGTAATATGGTGGCATATAAGGCTCGCAAGGCATTATATGAGAAAGTACAAGTACGTGCAACTCTAATAGGCTGCAACCTATGAATCTCGCAAGGAAGAATGTGCAGAAAGAAAATCTATAACGCTTCATGGTAAGAGTTTGCAGATTATGTCAAAATCTGTGTTGTTGCTAACTACAGTCTAATCGACTGTGTGATAAATTGTGTCCAACCACAATAGATGTTAGCGTAATAAGTCAAATATCTCAGCTTATAGTAAAAGGATTTCGTGTTTCACGGAGTTCTTTTTATTTTGTTTCTTTAGTGTAGTCTGGTTTAGCACGACTGATTTCCAATCAGTTAACGTGGGTTCAAAGCCCACAAGAAACTTACTATCCTACTTACGTAGGAAATTTGAATAAAAGGATGTGTTTAAAATAGTATTAATTACTAAAAACGAAGCATTAAAATTGAATAAAATGGGTGTATGTTGGGGATACAAAGGTATTAGTCATACATACAGTAATTCTCATACATATTATCTAGCAGAGACTAAGAATAATATGAGAAAGTTAAAGGAAATGCGCTCTTCTACTATCGTTAAGTAACGAAATCTATATGAAAGGTCGTGTCTGATCATCGCAAAGAAAAAGCATGAAGTAAATATTGAAATTATTGGTGGAAATGCAGAAGGAGTAACAGGATCTTGCACTCGAATTAAAACTTCTGAACATTGCTACCTTTTTGAATGCGGAATGATTCAAGGTGAACATACGGTTCTTGAAAATTACAGAGCTAATATGAAATTTATTCAGAAAATTAAACCGCAAGAAATCGAATATATAATAATTGGACATTGCCACCAAGACCATATCGGCATGATTCCAACATTATATGCAAGAAGAAAATGTAATGCAAAAATCATTGTTCCAAAAGGATCTACTGCAATATTAAAAGAAATGTGGTTAGATAGTAGTTTTATTAATTGTAGAGATGTAGAAGTCTTAAATATGAAAGATGATAGAAACTATGAACCATTTTATACTGAAGACATTGTATATAAAACACTGGATTATGTACAAGAAATAGAATCTGACAATATTGTAAATCTATCAGATGAGTTAGCAATTAGATATACAGATGCTGGACATATTCTACTTTCTAAACAATGCGAAGTCTATATAAATGGTGGTTCTCATACTAGAAAGATTTTATTTTCAAGTGATTTAGGAAATATAGCAACGCAAGATACCAGGGTTTTTGTAGAGAATTTTAAGCCTATTTCTTCTTGCAATATAGCAATAATGGAATGTACGTATTCAAGTAAAGATCGGCAGTGTACCAAAGAGACTTATAAAAAAGACATTGAAAAAATCAAATCTGTTGTAGAACAGTATTGTGTAGATAATAACAATCGTGTTTTAATTCCGTCATTCTCTCTTGACAGAACTCCATATATCTTATGGATTTTATATTCACTATTTGGAAAAGATGAAAATTTCAGAGTACCTATTTTGGTAGACAGTCCATTAGCAAATAGATTATTAGATTGTTACTCTTCTATTCTTGAAGATGATAGAAAAGAATTATTTGATGAAATGATGTCATGGAAAAATATAAGAAGAGTTATTACGCCAGAAGATAGTAAGGCTGCTATTTCTGACAAAGAAGCAAAAGTTATATTGAGTAGCTCTGGAATGTTAACAGCTGGGCGTAGTGTGAAGTGGACTCAAAGTATTTTACCACATGAGAACGATTGTATTTTATTTATGGGCTATTCAGGAGAAGATACTTTAGCCTGGAAGATCAAGCACAATAAAGATAATAAAACTATTAATATAAATGGAAAACAATATAAAAATAATGCACAAATATATGATCTCAAATCTTTTTCGAGTCATATGCAGAGAATCGATATGATTAATTATTATAAGTCCATTAATTGTGAAAAAATATATCTTGTGCATGGAGATTCAAATAAAATTGAATTCAAACACGATCTTGAGGAAGTAATTTTTGACTGTTTAAAATCCACAAAAGTTGTTGCCGTTAATAATGGTACAAAAATTTCATTATAGAAGGAATCAATTAAATCAGAATGAATAAATACGATAAGGAATACTCAACGCAATATACTCCTGAAATGAAGTATCTTTATTCAAAAGGAATTAAATATTCTTTTGTTAAAGATATAAACGGGATTACAACATATAAGTATACAAAGACACCAGAATTATTCTCTGCCTTAGTGTCTTTTTATATGGAGAATAAATAATTGAAAGGATAAATAATAGGTGATAATTATGGGGAAATTTGTTGATTTAACTGGTAAAACATTTGGGAGATTAAAAGTATTAAAACGAGCTGAAGATAAAATTAATCCAAATGGAAAACATATTATTATGTGGTTGTGTCAATGCCAATGTGTTGATAGAAAATTGATTACAGTATCCACTGATAGATTAAAATCTGGAGTCACAAAATCTTGTGGCTGTTTAAGAAAAGAAATAGCTTCTCGCTTATCTAAAAAATATAATAAATATGATTTAGATGGTGAGTATGGAGTCGGATATACATCAAACACAAATGAAAAATTTTATTTTGATTTAGAGGATTACGATAAAATCAAAAATTACTGTTGGCATAAAAATGCTAGCGGATATATTGTTTACATAAAAAACAATGGACATGCTTATGAAAAAAATATAAGACTTTCAAGATTAATTATGGATCCTCCAAATAATTTAGTTGTAGATCATATTAATCATGATTTATTAGATAATAGAAAATCTAATCTAAGAATAGCAACAGTATCTCAAAATGGTATGAATTCCACTCCAAGAAATAATTGTTCTTCTGAATTTACTGGTGTTTGGAAAGATTCAAATAATAAATGGTGTGCAAGTTTAACACTTAATCAGAAATCAATATGGTTGGGTAGATTTAATACAGAGGAAGATGCTGTTTTTGCTAGACGCAATGCAGAAAATAAATATTTCAACGAATTCTCTTATAATAATAGTATAGCTAATTCTAGCTTAAAATTCACAGTTTAAAAATCTCATTATGAGAAATCTATAGAAAGAATGAGGCAAAATGCCTATGAATAAAAGGAAATTAAATACTACATATTTGGATATTGCAATTCCACAGAATGTAGAAAATCTACAGTTACCTGACCCTTCTCTGTTACAATTTTATAAGAATTATGATAACAGAATCCTATGGATCGACGATGAAATTACTACTATGACACTGGAATACGCAAAAATGATTATGCAGTGGAATTTTGAAGACAAACAGAATAATATTCCAAAAGAAGAAAGGAAATCTATTAAGGTCGTATTCTTCAGTCCAGGTGGTGATTTAGAGGTAAATAACTGTTTGGTTGATACTATTCAGTTAAGTGATACGCCCGTAGTTGGTGTTAATGTAGGTATGGCAGCATCAAGTGGATGTTTTATTTATCTTGCTTGTCATAAAAGATATACATTCCCTACGGCTGAATTTTTAATTCACAAGGGAGCCGGTCAGTTTAGTGGTAATTACGATGAGGTTGTTGCTGCTATTCTAAATTATCAGAGACAGATTGAAGAACTTGGAAAATTTGTATTGTCAAGAACGAATATTCCTGAAGATGTATTTGAAGATCACTTCTCTACTGATTGGTACTTATCTGCAAAAGAGGCAATCGACCTCGGTGTTGCAGACGGATATATAAATAGTTTAGATGAGATTATTTAAGGAGAGTTTACCACTCTCCTATTTTATTGGATAAAAAGGAGAAAAACATGTTTAAAATTACAACTACTGAAAGCAAGGTAACACCTGAAAAGCAAACAATTAAGCTTGAAAATATTTCTGTAAAGGATCTGCGTCTCGTAGATACAGATACGGGTGAAGATATTTCTCAGCAGGTGATTGCTGCTATTCCATTTGATAAGATTAACTTCAAGATTACTTTTGAGACTCCTGATGAAAGTGAATCTGAGACTGAAGAATAGAGAGTTGGTGAATAATTGTTTAATATTGAAGAGACATTAAGTAAATACAATTTGACACCTGAAAAGTATGAGCAGCTACTTCAAGACTGTTCTAATAAAGTAAGCAAAATCAGTGACGATGATTGGTCTGAAATTTGTCAGAGATACAATTTAGATTTTAACCCTGACACCATCAGAAAAGGCTCGCAACCGCCTCTTATTGGATCTGCTTTTGTATCTGATTATTATAAATGGAAAAATGCTCAAAATAAGAATTTAAATGAAACTGACGATGAGTATTTCAAAAAGCTACGTTTAGAAAAGCAAGAAATTCAGAAAGAAAAACGTAAGTTATACGATGAACGTCTCGATATTAATCGTAGACTTCGAGAAGAATCTAGGCTAGAGACAACAATCGAAAAGATTGACAATATGCTTAATAGTATTGCCGATACTAGATATATTACATATGATAAGAGTCCTTTTATTAAATATAGTGACAATGATATGATCGTATGTTTATCTGATCTGCATCTTGGAGCTTCATATTATAGCTATGATGGCTGTTATGATTCTAAAATTGCAAAAGATAGATTGAATCAGTATTTATTTGAAATTGTTGACATTCAGAAAACACATTCTGCTGAAAATTGTGTTGTGTTATTGTTAGGAGATCTCATCAGCGGCAACATCCATTCGACGATTTCTGTTACAAATAAAGAGAATGTAATTGAGCAGGTGAAACTTGCTTGTGAATATATTTCAGATTTCGTATATGAGCTTGGTAAACATTTTAATAATGTTGAAGTACGTGGAGTTTCAGGTAATCATAGCAGAATCAAAGAGAAAAAGGAAGATGCTCTTTTAGGAGAACGTTTGGATTCTCTTATTATATGGTTCATTAAGTCTATGTTAAAAAATGCAGACAACATAACTGTGTATGATGAAGACATAGATGATACTATGTCTATTTTCTTTATTAGAGATAAATCATATTTCGGTGTCCATGGTGATTTCGACACTATGAGTGATGCGTCTATTGCAAAGCTTGCATTGTGGGCGAAATTTACTCCATATTGCGTATTGTGTGGACATAAACACTTTCCTGCAATGACAGATGTATCTGGAATTAAAGTAGTACAATCCGGTAGTCTTGGAGGAAGTGGTGATGAGTATACACGCCAAAAGAGATTAACCGGCAAACCATCGCAAACCGTATTAGTTGTGAATAATAGAGGTATTAGATGTTGCTACCCTATTGAATTAGACTAAATACTAATTTCATTCATAGTAACATTTTCATTACATCAGTGAAACTATACATTCTAGTGAAACATATCATAAAAGGTCATCAGTCATCGAGAATTAGTAATCAACATGAGAGCTTGATCACGGCTTCAGGATGAAGAATTATAAACTACCGTCTAGGTGGTCTACGCCAGTACTTAGTTACTTGTTCCCACTTTCCCAAGCGAAAACGTTCGTAAGACCTGACTGATACAATATAAGGAAATACACACTTATTCATATCTTCGTCCTCCTTTCGTAAGAAAAAACAAATTCTATGGAAAGGCTGATGACCAAGAATGTGATATGAAATCACGGAGCTAGTATAACATAAAACAGTCCAGACTCCAACTGGCAATTAATAAATGGAAATAACCTATGGTTAATTTTGGCTGACGAAGCCACATTGGGAGCAGTTCACTACTGCTCTCTTTATTATTTCGGCAATTTTATTAAATTTTGCCGAAAACATAAAACAAAATACTCGAAAAAGGCAAAATAAAACTGCCGAAAAATATAAAATAAATTTTAGGATAAAAAGGCGAAAACTATATGTAATCAAGAATACTTTCAATAGTGATTAAATGTTGTTAAAATATACTCATATAGGTAATTGTTATGAACACATCTAATATCACTAATTACAAACCAAAATAATTTGCTGAATTATTGAATATCTCAGTCAAAACGTTACAATGTTGTGATAGAAATGGAATTCTGATGGCAAATCGAAGTCTGACTGATAGGCGTTATTATGCTTATGACAAATATCTTCAGTTTAAAGAGGATAAATACTGAAAACGATAATCGTCAGATTTTTATTTATGCCAGAATATATATAAGAAACAAAATCAAAGAAAAGGATGAGGAAATTGCTAAAGAGCTTCAAAACGGAAATAAATCCAACAGTCGAGCAAAAAATCAAGATTAACAAGACTATCGGCACTTGTAGGTACGTCTATAATTTCTATCTCGGTCACAACAAAACTTTACACGATAAAGGTGAAAAGTTTATGACTGGTAAGAGTTTCAGCATATGGCTTAATAATGAGTACATTCCCAATAATCCTGATAAAATATGGATTAAAGAAGCATATTCAAAAGCCGTAAAAAAGTCTATTGAAGATGGATGCACTGCATTTACAAGATATTTTAAACATCAAAGTGCTTTTCCTAATTTCAAAAAGAAAGGTAAGTCTGATGTAAAAATGTATTTCGTAAAGAACAATCCTAATGATTGTAGATGCGAGAGACATCGGTTAAACATACCAACTTTAGGTTGGGTGCGCATTAAAGAAAAAGGCTATATACCAACGACTAAAGATGGATGGAGAATAAAAAGCGGTACAGTATTCATCAAAGCAGGTAAATATTATGTATCAGTTCTTGTAGAAATTCCCGACACTAAGATTGCTAATAATAGTAATGACGGTATGGGAATTGACCTAGGTTTGAAAGACTTTGCGATTGTTTCTAATGGTAAAACTTATAAAAATATCAATAAGTCAGCAAGAGTTAAAAAATTGGAAAAGAAACTGCACAGAGAACAAAGGTGTCTCTCACGCAAGTATGAAAAATTAAAGAAAGGAGAGTCCACTCAAAAGAATATACAAAGACAAAAGATCAAAGTACAGAAACTTTATCATAGGATAAATAATATCCGTACTGATTACATCAATAAAACAATAGCTGAGATAGTGAAAACCAAGCCATCTTATATAACTATTGAAGATTTGAATGTATCGGGAATGATGAAGAACAGACATCTATCAAAAGCCGTTGCATCACAAAAGTTCTATGAATTTAGAACTAAACTTAAAGCTAAGTGTGATGAAAATGGTATTGAACTAAGAGCCGTAGACAGATGGTATCCATCATCCAAAATATGTCATTGCTGTGGTGCTATCAAGAAAGATTTGAAGCTTTCAGATAGAATATACCGTTGTGATTGTGGCTATATTGAGAATAGGGATTTTAATGCAAGTCTTAATCTTAGAGATGCTGTAACTTACGAAATCGCATAATGAACGCAAACGTAAGTATGTACTGTGGGCTATCGCAGGAATTTACGACTGTGGAGTGTACAAGAACTTGTAAGTAGCGGATTGTTTGCAATCGCCAAAGCATACACATTGAAGCAGTAAGAAGTATCCGCAAGGACTTCAATTTCTCGATGTGTTTTAGTATATTTCAAACCATTTCGAGTGGCAGAATAATTAAATGAACAAGACAGAATTAATAGCAAAGACTCAGGAGAATATTGAAATCGAAGTAACCAAGAAGGATCTTGGTGTCATTGTAGATGGTGTACTTAAGTCTATCCAGAATGAAGTTGTAGCCGGTGGTAAGGTACAGCTGGTTGGTTTTGGTACTTTTGAGGCTGTTGAGAGAGCTGCTAGAAAGGGTCGCAATCCGAAAGATGGTAGTGAGATCATGATTCCAGCTTCTAAAACACCTCGTTTTAAAGCAGGTAAAGCATTTAAGGATGCTGTTAAGAACGCTTAATTTGACTGGTGGTGATTATATTGGAAAAGTTACATTTTGATGACTTTGAAGATTTTGTCATTAAAGTCACTATAAATTACGATGCTATCAAGGATAACGATGAAGAAAATGACGTTGCTATTATTGCTAAGTATGCAGAAGCGATAGAAATTATTGAGAATCTGATTCAGTACGGTTATAAAATCGAGGAAATTCAGATTAAGAATCCTGAATACGGTGGATACGAAGATGAGTATGTTATTTCTCTATGTAATGTAAATGGATCTGATATCTGGTGTGAGCCAATGAAGAGAGAAAATGGATATCTTGATGATGATTCAGCCGTTATTTATGTAATGGATAACTGCTCTTCTACTGCTTTGAAACATCTGGATGGTGAAGCTATTTTTGAAGTATCTGTTGGTGAAGAGGATGAAGATGATTATGAATACATGTGTGAATGTGATCACTGTTTAAATCATCCTGAAACCAGTGTTTCATACTATGTTAATGGCAAAAATGCTTCCGAAGAGGAATATAATAAAGCTCTTGACAGAGTGTGTGATGCTTTTGATGAAGCAATACAGAAATATAATGAATTTGCGGATATTATGAACGAATACCGTCATTTATTTGATTGGTAATAAATATGAGTGTGTAGTTTAGACTACGCACTTTGGGTGTATAACTCAGCTGGATAGAGTATTGGTCTTTTAAACCAAGAGTCGGTGGTTCAAGTCCACCTACACCCATTACCAAGCCTTTCTTCTATGGTGTATAACTTTTATGGACAGGTCGCATAGCGGCAATTGCAGCGGACTGTAAATCCGCCGACTTTTTTGGTCTACGTTGGTTTGAGTCCAACTCTGTCCACTTATTTGAAGTTTTATATATTGATTGGGAGATGCCAGTCACGATTTGCAGAAGTGCAAGAGACAATCACTGGAATGGCCAAAAGCCAAGTATGGAGAAAAATACAGTCGGCAACGAACTTTGTATAAAACGGAGAATAAATATATAGGTCAATCAGTTAGATTGATAAAGAGAATTACAAGCGGTTGCTTATCTCTACCTCTGTTAGTGAAACGCATGTATAGGGTATGTTCCTATCGCACTAATTAATGGAGAGTTTGTTGGATAATTACCAACCACTCTCCTTTCTTTTAATAAAAATGGAAAGGAGAAATTTATATTATGGCTATTGAAAAATCAAAACCTAGAAAATTCGATATAGAGAAATATGATTTATATGTAAAGGATTATATTGAGAAAAGTGAAAAATTAGGAAAACCAATTTCGCATCCTATGTTAAGAAAGCAACCATATAACCTACCAGACGCTAGATGGTTTGTTGTAAATTGTCCTGAAAAAAATGTTACATCTTGGGCGGAATTTATTGATTGGTGTGGATTTGTTGCAAAAGGTAAATTACCGTCAAAAGGGAAAATGATAAATCTAATTTACAAAATGCAATCAAAATTAGGAAGACCTTTAATGTATGATGACTTTAGAGGTGTAGGTTGTTACCATCCTCCAATAAAAGCAATTAAATATTATTGGGGCACAATTAATAACATGAAACGTGAATTGGGATTAGAAATAATTCAAGAATCTATGATAGATAGATCGTTATCAAAAATTCAATTTGATACTATGCTAAATGAAATTACTGATTATGTAATAAAAGATGGTAGAAATTTTATAACAACATCAGAAATAGATAATAATCATACATGGTTAAATGCAAATTCGTTACAAAGAACAGCTAGAAAGTATTATAACTGTTCTCTACAAGATTTACTTTCTAAGAAAAACATATCTCTTGGTAAATGTGGTAGAGGTATTATATTTGATTTTGATGATGGTGAACGTGTCACAAGTCAATTTGAATATATTTTTTCAAAATATTTACGAGATTATGGATTACGTTATGGTTCTGATTATATAAGAGATGTGAAGTATTCTGAATTCATTCCTGGCTATGTGCAAAATATGAATTGTGATTATTTAATACATGTAAAAGATCATGATATTTACATAGAAATAGCCGGTGTTATAG
>ERZ1035027.736-NODE-736-length-17318-cov-41.832069_pt1 | contig 17318 bp, 9 predicted proteins | sample MGYA00520604_ERZ1035027 | MGnify/ENA primary metagenome ERZ1035027 (study PRJEB33766, sample SAMN09781743) | gut metagenome | biome: gut microbiome | host: Homo sapiens | place: Madagascar | study: EMG produced TPA metagenomics assembly of the PRJNA485056 data set...
CGCCTCATACTTTTTGCAACTCGCTGTCTTTTGATAAGGCGTTGGTTCCGCTTCCACTATTTCACCTGTCAGTTTGCCATCATCATCGTAGTTCTTAGCTGTGGTGTATCTTATCTCGTCGGTATCGTACATCATTCCTTCTACATTGCTAATGAGGAAATCAGCTATCAACTGTCCCTGTAAATTATATTTGTGAAGAGTGTGGTCTTTCATTGTTGCAGTAATGCTATTACCAGAGATCCAGAGGTCTGCTTCCATAAAAGGCAATATTGGTTTCAGATTTTCTGTAAGGAACTGCGCTACTATACCCCTTATATTTCAAGCTATTAATCTAAAGGATATGATTTCAAAAACTTATTGAATTCGTCAGCACGTTTTGATATGCTAATTGTTGTTTTTGCTTCTTTAATCATGGTATTAAGATATGGGCTTGAACAATTCTTGTTACTGAAGTACAATTTCATATAAGGAAGGCTTGATAGTTTCTGGTCTGCCTCAGAAACATATCTGTCTTTCAACGCAGGCATGGCTGCTGAAGGTATTTTCTTGGAAGCATCCAATACAATGTTTCTCACCTCTTCATATGTTCGGCTATAATATGACAATAATGTATCCCATTCTTTATAGTCTTTTTTTATAGTCTGATTGGCTATGTTTGCAAAATTCTTCCTTAGCGTATTTATTTTACTTTTGGAACATTTGAGGTTCATATATGTAATGATGACCTGTATTGTCATCGTATCAACACGCCCCAATTGTTTTTGGGCAGAAAGTAGTTGAGAACGAAGGTCGCCTAACATTTTAGAACTATCAATACTATCTGACTTCATCTTGTTGATAACGACATTCAACTTTGTGCATTCAGAATTAACAGCCTGTAGTTTTTTTAAAGTCTGTTCATTGATCTTTTCTCTATTTGAAATCAACGTATCTTTTGATACTATTATCTTGTTTAAACTTGTAATGCTATCATTCAAATGCTTAACACTTTCTTCCTTTGCTTTCCATTTGTTCATCGATATAGTGACAGTAACATCTTCTTGTGCATAAGAGCAAGTGCAAGAAATCATTGTAACGAAGAATAAAATAATATTTCTAAACATAATATTTTACGATTTTCAATTATAAAACTCATCCTGACCAAGAGAACCATCTATTAACCTTTTCTTTAATACCTCTTTCTTTCCAGAGTTTCCCAAATAAGTACTTATATAATTATAAACTGTTGTATTAAAATCAGAATAAGACTTATAATCATTAAAATTGTATTTGTCTAAAACATAAGAAACGAAACTGTTCAATAGTGTATATTGCTCATCTAGCAAGTCTCTTCTTATTGCATTTGTCTCATCACTGTTTCCATAATAAGATACGTATTCTGGTATTTTATTATTCAGAATATTTTTTAAAGCTGATAGATATGTATTATATCCCTTAATGCCACCGCAATACAACTTACTGTTTCTTTTTAGATAAGCCAAGTGAGAGGCTTGTATTGCAGACGGCAACTCTTTTAATTTTTGAACTAAAGCAACACAATTTTTCAGCCTGTCATCATTAAGATATACCCCGGCCTGTCTTACTCTATTTTTGGTTATTTCCAAATTTTTGTAATCTGTACTATAAGCAAGTTGCCAAGCATTGTCATAATTGTCTATCACTTTTAAGACATCATCTAATTGCTTGATGTAGTTAGAATTTGGTTCAACAACAAGATTCCCTTTAGAATTTTCAAAATGCTTTAGTTGGTAAATTCTATTCTTCATGAAATGGTGACTCCATTCAGGAGTATTCCAAACGGATGCTGCAAATGAAGAGTTACATCTTGAAATGAATAATGGAATGTATTTTATAAGTGCATCTTCTATACGAAGATCCAAAGTGTCTCTTCCAACAAGTTTTTCAACTTCATCCCTGTTAATCATATAAAGAACATCTGCATATTGAATTTCAAGAGAATCACTCGTTAGCAATTTTATTTCCTTACACAAAGCTTTATTGTGTGTATTTCCAAAAACAAATTGTTTCGGGGGGTCTATTACTGTATTTTTGTAATACAAAATAGCTCCTATAGCCAATATAATGGCTCCAACAACTAATATCGATTTGATAATATTCCTTTTCATTTAATTTCCGTTTAAGCCACCTATACCTTGGTTAGCATTTCCACCTTGATTGCCATTTCTGCCTTGGTTGGCGCTTCCACCTTGATTGCCATTTCTGCCTTGGTTGACGTTTCCACCTTGATTGCCATTTCTGCCTTGGTTGGCGTTTCCACCTTGATTGCCATTTCTGCCTTGGTTGGCGTTTCCACCTTGATTGCTACATTTATTTATGTAGTCATCAAGGGTTATCGTACCATCTGGTGAATATTGTCCTAGTCCATCTTCAGATTTACTTTCAGCCAATTGCAAAAGCTTTTTACAATTCGAATCTTCTACATTTGACAACATTTCTTTCCACTTGCTTTTTATTCTCAAGAATTTTCTTGTATTTACATCTTCATATAAGTCTTTTAGGTTGTTCGAAATTTTTTCCATTTCGGTTAGATTCCAAACATTATGCGTTTGTAAATATTCTATTTCCTCTTGTGAAAAAAGTTCCTCATTTCTTTCTTGGTTACCTGAGTGTTCATCTTGACCCACAGAATCTATTCCTTCACTGGATACATCGCTCTCCATTTTTGTAGAGTTTCCTTTGGGAAATATCTCATAATATAACCAAGTACAGGATGAAATTAATCCTATGCACGCAAATAAGAAAACCACCAATCCGATTGCTATTTTTTTCCATCCATATCCATTCTTCACAAGAATAAATGCTTTCTTGCTATTGGAAAAATGGTCTATTTTATATCCTGCAATAGGTGATTTGTTCTCGTTATAATGAGTTGCTTCAAACGAGAAAGAAATAGCCTCATTAGGCACTTTGCAACCTTCAAAAATTAAATAATTGTATTTTTTAGGTAGTTTCTTTAAAGGTAAAGTTATTGGTCGCTTTACCTTTAATAAATTCAATGGTTTAAAACGAGCCTCTTCAAATCCTGTGACATCAACCACAATTATAGCGGAAGTTAGTTCATGGATATTGAAACGATTATATCCTTCTCTGTCTACTTCTTTGTCATTGATCGTAATTTTTACAGACGAAGATGGTATTTTGGCATTAGGAGCAGCCTTGTCACAGACTTGAAACCATGTCAAATCAACCTTGACATCCCATTCTAAATTAGCTAAACTAATTGTTTTTACAGGTTGATCTAATATAATTTTTTCTTTAATGGGCCAACATCCTTTTCTTGAAATATCAAGTATTATCTGTTGTCCTTCGTCAAACAAAAGACTTTGGGTAAATAGTTTCCCATTTACCTTCATTGCTATATCCGATGGAACAGATTTAGGATACTCTAAAATGCAACTGTTTTTAAAGTCTGATTCGGTTAAATCTTTCAATCCTTCTTTTGGAGAAATTCCAGATTCTGCATCTATAAGCAATACTGCTTTATAATTGCAATAGTAATTTTGGAAAATGGATCCTAAAATTTCAGGCAAAGAAAAAGGTGTACCTGAACCATAATAACGATAGGCATATTGTCCTTCTGAATTTGGATCTATGCTTGGTACAGAATGATTCTGCACTTGCTTTGATCCATAGTCAATAGAACAGATTTGTTCAAGTTTTTGGTCATCTCGTTTTGTTTCTTGAAGAATATCCTTTGTTTTGCGTAAAATATCCGCCAATTCCTTTCCATTTATATCCACAAAACCAGGGACGACAATCATGGCAGAAATTAAATCACTGTCTCTTCCAGAAATATATTTATTTGTGCATATAAAAGCAACATCCTTTCCGAATGTAACGAAATCGAAAAAAGTGGAATCAAACTTATCTTCTGATATTTTTTCAATATCAATGCATTTCAGATAGTTACGAGTATCAAGTGCTTCATTCTGCCATTGTTTTGCAGCTTCACTTGAAAAGAGTATTTCTGCTCCAGAACTTACTCTGCTAACAATTATACCAATTTTATTCATGATTATCCTCTTAATATTGATTCTAACAGTCCACGTTTACCTATTCTATATCCATCACTTCGTTCCATGATAAGATTTACGATAGATTCAGCGTAGGCTGTATTAAATTTACAATAATTTTGAAAACAAACTTTGCCCAAAGAGAAAGGCAATACAGAAACTTTGCCTCCATTGATTTGATTGGCCTCACAAATTTGCTTTAATCCATTATAGAAATCTCCATAGTGGCCTATAACATGTTCACTTAACAAGGCACTCTTATTCTGTCCTTTGTGAGCTTTGAGTTTATCAACCTTAGTAACTACCAAATATATAGCATCTGTTGAAGTCTTAAATATGCTATTGCCTTTGTTGTCTTTAAGACTATTGATATAATTCAATGTTGCTTTGAGATAATTAATCTGAGGTAAGCCTTCGTACTGACGATTTTCTGCTCCATATTCAACAACAAAGAAATGTATCTTTCTACTGCTTGTTCTGTTGGAGATTAGGATATTTGTTAGGGTGTCCAAAGCACTTTTCTCTTGATTTGTTAATGGCTTTTTGGCAAATGTCTTATACATACATTTTATTAATTCACCTGCAAAATCAATACAAGTGATAGGATGAACCAAATCTTTTTGGTCAGTTAAGTCAAATCCCATTTCGTATGTTGACATTGTTGGAGTTCCTTCAGGAAGAACGCAGACTGTTCCATTAGAGAGGAAGCACTGAGGAAGTCTGTTCATATAATCGAATCCCTGACATTTACTATCCAATGTCATTGTTTTAGCAACTTGACCATTTCCTGCAACGCTTAGTATTGCACCTAAAGCACAACTCTTACCAGACGAAGGAATTCCCCAAAAATACACCTCAGTTGTTTCTTTACGAGAAATCTCTGATATAGATTCTGGTACATCAAATCTTGTTCGTTGTACATTTCCTGCTAACTTCTGGATAAATTCAGTTTTGATGCCTATATCTTCAAGGTCACGATAATTAAGGCGTTGTTTTTTTACAAGTTCCTTTATTACCCATGCATTGAGGAAATTGTTGTCATCTTCAATCTCGTCAAGCAAATCGTCTATGTCTATAGTTCCGTCTGTAAAAGCAGACTCTATTAGTTCTAAAATCTGCTTGTTAGGATCGTTAATTGATTTGTCTGTTTGTGTTGCAAGTATATCCTCTTTCAGAGCGTCCATTCCGTAGTGGATATAATCTCTATTTTCAAGCTCATTCAATATTTTTTTTGCTTCATCGACATAGGCATTATCTTCATACTTGTCTATAAAGTCTTGCAACGATTTCTTGTCTTTTTTATTGATACTATCATAAAGAATTTTATCTTCAGATTTGCGAATATCAGCTTCCATTTTTGCAGATTGCGTTTTCAATCGGCTAATTGCATTTCTTGCTTCCTGTCGATGAGAACCTTCAGGATATTGATTTAAATAATCCTGATAAGCTCTTATGGAGTCTTCCTTTAATGCAGCAGACCAATCGTTAGGTTCTGCATTTTCTAACAAATCCTCAAGCTCTTTACGAACGGATGCTTTCATTGGTTCATCCACATTGTGAGGATCTTTTAGCTCAGGCAGAGTTACAACACCTTGTCTAATATATTTAAACAAATCTTGGGCTGTAAATTCTGGCAAATTATCAAATATTTCTTCTTTGTTCATTATGTTATATATTTTCTATTGGTGTTATTACAGAATCATCTTCTTCATCATCATTGTGATAGCGATGCCTCTCGTGAGTTTGTTCACGTTTGTTTCTTCGCTCTCGTCTAAGACGGCGTCTGCTTTCTCTATCATCTTCTTCGTTGTCAACATCGTCTAAGATTGGTGATGCTAATATTTCATCATGAAATTCGTTTCCTTTTCTTTCATGTTTGTAATTATTGTCTCCCATATCTATTGGACCTATTTCTGGCTTTTTAATAGAACGATTTATGCTTGGATTTATATCGTTGCCTACCCATCGTCTTCCAAATAAAGTATAGGTGCTAACTCCATTTCGTTTTTGAACAAAATAAGGCAATATCATCATCAGATATAGTATGAATCCTAATAATATTGCAGTGTAAGACAAGTCGTCATCCGCTGTGTAAATATCGCTAAGAGAATCTAAGTTTTTTAAAGTCGAATTAATTTCATTAGAGTCATAATCAAATGGTAGAATTTTATTACCATCACTATTGTTTTCCGTTGATAATATTACAGATGAGAAATTATGCAACTGTTTATTCCAGTCTGTTATGGCATTTTTTATTTCTTTAATATTACCTACTAAAAAAACATTCCAAACACTTGTATTTTGATTTGCACGATTAATCCAAGAAGTAGCCTCTATTTGTAGACTATCGTAATTCTCTGTTAATTGCCGCTTTAACGTAGCTACTTCGCTATTAATTTTGCGATTATCATTCTTGCCATCGAATCCAATACGTTGATAAACAGACGGCTGAATATCCTTACAATCTTTTACGCGCTGCAAAAAATTTTGGTAATCAGCGATACGTTTGCTACTATATTTATTATATTCATCAAACATTTTTGTTGATGAACTAATGGCATCCCTAAATTTTTCCTTGATTTCATTACTATGACTGGCAACATTCCATGCATGATTGAATGGTCCCATACATAATAAAAAAACGAAAGGAGAAGAGATTAATAAAACACGTTCAAAAAGAATGCATCTTGAAAACTTGTAATTATTATCAACACCTTTTAATTGTTGAACACCAAAGAACCAAAAAAGTAGAAGTACGACTATTCCCAAAGTATACCACAATGGTTCAGTAAGCCCTTTGTCTAATTTATAGGTTATTCCTACATACGTTACATATCCTATAAAAATTATTGCCAAGAATAATAGAATATGCGCCCATGAAAATTTGAGATTTCTATACATATTATTTATTCGGTAAGAGTTTTTCTAATTCTGTTATTTTCTTTTTGTATTCTGCTATTTTTCTACGAATTGCCTCATAATCAGTTCCGCCAGTTTGTTGTGTGGGTGTTGGGGTGTCTGATATATCTTCAACGTCAACTGCTCGACCTGCAGCAGAATCATCCCCTTCTCCATCTGGTACAGGTTTTATTTTCCTTTCTGTAGGTTCTCTGAAGTCACCATTTTTAACAGCCATCAAAGCCTTGTCAACCAAAACCATAGGGGGAATATATCCGTAAACATCAGCACCAGTTTTATAAAGTACATTCCGTGCTTGCGCTACAGTTATGTCCTTTTTAAGCGATTTCATCAAAGCTATAGTTCCAGTAACTATTGGCGCAGCCATGCTTGTTCCATCACATGATTGAAAGGTGTTAGAAGGAAATGAGCTATAGATACCTTTGCCTGGAGCTGAAATATCGGAACAAGGACCATAATTCGTGAACACTGTTGGATATAGCCTCTTATCAACTGCTGTTACAACTATAGAAGAAGCGTTGCGATTCTCTGGTGGAATACTTGTAAGAATGTCGTCATTTCCTGCAGCAAATACAAGAATTGTATTTTTCTTGGCTGCAAGCTTACAAACACGAGCCCATAAGAAAGCTACATTTTGGAATTGCGTCTTGGCAATTTCTGCTTGTTGTTCAACAGGCAGCACATTCAAACCTTTGAAAGAAGGACCGATGGATATGTTTACAACATCTGCATCATGGTGAAGTGCATACATTACTCCTGCAATGAGAGCCGACAAAGGACACTGCTTATTGTCAAATACCTGTATAGGCATTATCTGGCAGTTGGGAGCAACACCTGAAGCCCCCTTTGAAAAGTAATCTGCCGAACCTACTGCTAATCCTGCAGTATGTGTACCATGTCCTTCTCCAAGACTTAGAGCATTATTTTGGGTAAAGACATTGTATGCGTCAACAATTCTTCCCTTAAACATAGGGTGACTTGCTTGAATGCCATCATCTATAATGGCAACTTTTACATCTGAGCTACCTTTTGTATATGTCCATCCTTGCTTAAGATGTATCGCATTCAAATGCCAACCTACATTTTCTGTCGAATTACTGATTTGACCATGCAGTTCATACACTTCCTCGTCAAAAACAATGAACTTATGATTAGGAATTTTACTGTTTATGGTCTTGCGAATTTGGTCACGTTCGTTTTCTGGAATCTGTATGACAAGCAATTTTACTTCCTTGTCGTATCCAATAATGCTATACTTATCATCTGGATACGCTTGTTTGAAGTCACGTGCCAATGCATCTACATTGTCGTTCTCATTTTCCATATACAAAAACAGGCGATTGGCAATGATATTGGGTACACCAGGTTGCTTGACAATAGGCGGTTCTTCACCACCTTCGCCCATGACTGGAGCAACAACCGTATTGTCATCAGGCAACTTGCCGTCACTTCCGGTAATCGGTCTTACCGCTCCATTATCATCAACACGAGAACCATCCGCTCTCGTGATGGTATCAATAGGAACAACGCCGTTTACAGGCGAATGGTGGCCACAGCCTTTTAGTAGCCATGATAGCAACCAAATCAACAATATTATAAGAAGCAGCCATAACAACCATTTTAAGCAACCTTTGCCAGTCCACAATCCTGCAAACCACAGCCACCATCTTTTGTACCAAGGCAAAGTTTTCTCGTATTGGGCGAAAAACACTTTATCCTCATCTACGAGAATATTGTTTGGAGATATGTTCCATCCTGTAAACTTGTACCCTTTGTTAGGTGTAACTATAGGTATTTCTCCACTTGACAAAGTAGTGTTGGCAGCTTTTCTAAATGAAGACGAACCTTCAATAGAACCATGTTCACCTGCTTCAAAACGGCAATTGTAGAAAACATCTTCTGGTTCTGTCGTAGGTTCTTCTGTTGGAGAATCTAAAGGGATTGAAGGTTCTGGAGATATTGGAGGAATAGCAGGCGTTTCTGAAACGACCTCGTCATATTGGGCAGTAAAAGTCATGTTGGAGTTTACTCTCTGACCAATAGGCGAAGGTATCCACCCTGTAAAATTCCAGCCCTCACAAACATTCACTGTAGGTATATCCAATTTTGAAAGTATCGATCCTTCGGCACGACTGATGGTTTTGTCAAGTTTTGAAATTGTTCCATGTTCGCCAGCATCGAATGTAATCTTATATTTCTTGGTGTATTCAAAGTCGTGAATCACGGAGCCAACAACCTTGTGCTGACGCACATCAGGAGTCATACCCCATGCTACAAGATACACCTTGTCATCTGTACAATATACCCTATCTTCACTGACATATTTAATTGCACCTGCCATAATCTGCAAATCCTCTCCACTTAAATCCATAATAGAGGACTTGTATATTTTTATGGTGTCATCAAGTATTCCCTTATATCTGTCATACTCTGCTCCTGACAGTTCACTCAAACGGGTGGGATGCTGCTGCCATTTCTCTATATGCCAACAAATCTGATCTTCATCATCCATATATTCTGGAGTCGCAAGGAAATGTTGCTGATTTATAGGTATAACCCTTTTTACAACACTAAAAACACTGTCGTATCTCTTGTACATGGGGTCGTGACCTATACCTTGATAGTCGGTAAAATCAGACACCTCTGTATAGCAGAGTTTTTGTTTTCCAAAAAATGAATGTCCTGCCATTTATTTATCCTTTATATAAAGTTTCACAAGCATCAATAATTGTTTTAATTTTAGCATTGGCTATTGGGTCAACATGAGAGATGTCACTTGCATATAGCAGACCTATCGTTACCAAATTCTCCCATCGTTGGAAGTTATCCCAAAGTGGAAGCTTCATTAACGTTAGTTTGTCAACAGTATCTATATCGGCTGCGGCATCAAATGCGCTCAAAGTTTGTAATAATGGTTGAGGTTTTCTAACTACATTCCATGCAGAAGAACTCAAATCAACTTTAATGTGACACTTATCTGCTTTCGCACGAATATTGTCAACGTCCTCATCGTTAATATATTTGCGCCCGACAGAACTTACAAAGTTGTTGAGTGTCAATGATGCATAATCAGCTATAGCGTTTGGTTGCTCATTAAGACTGAATACCTTACAATAGCGGTCTATTCGTTCCGAAAGGATACGCTTTATCCCAAGTTTTTTCAGTAATGCCGAGAGCATAAAGACTACCTCATCTGAATGTGGAAGCATAGGCTCAAGAACCTTAACCTTGTTGTTGATATAGGCATTCCAATAATCAACAATGTGTTTGGTGACAACATCCGCCACAGTTGTCAAAGTTTCCGTTTCACTCGAAACCACCTCTGCAATGGTACAGCCACGTTCTTTTAACGCTTCTTCTAATCTCGCTTTTTCGCAGCCAAAGAAATCGCATAATTTTTGAATGTTCGTTTTCTTGTTGTCCGATGGATTAATGTCCGCTTGTTTGCGTATAAAGTTTATTATAGAAAAATCTTTGGGAGTATCGGTATGGCAGATGATAATATTATATGCAATGTCTCGCAAATCACCAACTGGCACCATGAGGTTGTCTATGATATGACCGAATATCTCTGGTCTCTCGCCAACACTTAAAATAAGGGACATTCTTATATCACTGGCTATCTGTTTTACCTTTTGATTCTTTGCCTCCTTATCTTCTGGCTCAAAATAAACAGAAAGTGCATTATACATCTCTGACTTTATTTTAGCTAATTGTGCAAGGTATTTCTTTTTTCTTGCATCTTCGAGTACACTTGCGATAGCGTCAAGATTACGAATGATGGCCTTTGAACCATCATTGTTGATGGTAGCAACATCATTCCAAGTCTGTTCGGGATTAGCAAAATGACGTTGCACAAAGGCATTCTTAAGAAAGCTTTGTTTCAGATTTTCGAAATAGTCAGGATAATCAGCATACGTGTGAACACTTTTCTCTTCTGACTTGACTGCACCATCACTATAGCCATCAAAAACACCATTCTTTCCAGACCAGTAGAAATCACGTAATGGATAAATGTTTTGGAAAGCAGCGGTTCGGAACAGTCCGCCTGTTTTCACCCAATTATCAAGCCACTTGTTAGGCTTAATAATTTCCGGAAATACGGTATCGAACCTGTTCCAATGTGTATCAAGTTTGTCTATGTTTGAGGAATTGTCTGTCTTTGTTCTCTCTAAATCGATATTGAATTTTGTTGCAACAAAGAACAATGGTGCAATACCATTTGTGTCATTGAGCATATTGGCTCGTTCCTCTGGTGTAGAACCAATATTGTCTTCAATCCAACTATTTATTGTTTCTCCAATGGTAGCTTCCGCCTTTTGGTCGTTATGATGACAGAATAACACACTACTGATTCTCAATGAGCGAGAGTACTTGTTGAATAAGTAGGCTACTTTTCCTCTTCTAAGAATCTTGGGAAGAACTGTATGAATGTCCTGCTCCTTGTATTTCTCACGAGAACGAGCACCTGGGAAATCGAGAAGATCAAGTTTATGTAAGAATTTCCTATCATCTGCAACCGAAGGTGGCAGTTCAAAGGTAAGTTCTGCAATCAGTGCAGAAAGATTTCCTTTATGAAAATCATGAGCAAGGATATTCCCATTTGAATCATATACATCTGTATAAATTTCATCATATCCAGTATCTATCTGTACACCGCAAACAGTGTCAAGCCATTCTATCTTCAACAATGTTCCTTTTTCACGGAGCACTGCAGCAAATGGTATATAAATATCTGTTTGAAAGTTAAGCTTCTTATATTCATTAATGAGGACACTGAACAAGTGACTCAATTCACTATTCCTGTTCCAAAGAAGACTGAATATATTAACCCATTTGTCATAGGAAACATATTGAATTACAGGAGCAACTATCTTACAAAAGTTTGATTGATTTACACCAGCCGCAGCATTCCCTATTACATCGTGGATGTAATCTGTAATATCCTTGACATCGTCTTCGTCAATTTCATTTTGTACAACAATCTTTGATGCCCAAAGACCATTCATATCTTCAAGAGCCTTGTTTATATCATCATAACGCAATACGCTATCTTGATTGATTTTAATGTCATTATAATACGAATCAGCCAAGAGAAGGATTATGTCCACAATAGACAAGTTGCGTACCTTTACAAAGTCACTCATTGTAGAACAACCTTGGCTAAGAGTAAAACGAGTGATAACACCAGTTGATTCTATCTTGGCATTGTTTCCACCACTTGGATTTATATCATCTATGAAACTATATGATTTTCCTGCATTAGTGATGACAAAAGGCGAGTTTGGAGAAGACAACAAACTACTCATCAAATAAGATTTACCTACCTGACTTTCGCCATAAGCCGCTGCAGAACAATTCTCTTCCAAGGCTGCATATATGCGCTTGAGTTTGCGGCGATATTCCTTAAAAACATCGTATGGAAAAGACTCCTTTCCAAACTCTTTGGCCCATGCAATAGAGCCGTCAACCAAATCTATATGTTGCTTTATATCTTGTAGCATAATTTCATTTTTAGAGATTAGAAATCAAACGCACCTGAGTCAAGCCAATATTGTTCGTCAACACCAAGGCTTTGGATGTGTATTTCAAGATTACCATCCATTATATCATTACCATTTTTATCCGTTATTGCTGAAATGGAAAGATTTTCCTTGTCATCCATGTCACGCTCAATTGTTATCTTAAATGGCATTCGTTTTTTCAAAACATCAATGGCTTCATTTACAAGTCCTATTACTTTTGCGTCAGTCGGACAGTCTTCGTCATTTATAATGGCCTTTTTCCGAATTTTGTCTGCCATCTTATGACGGTTAAAGTCTATTGAATACAAGGCACGACTTGGATATGAGTCCATCCCTATTTGACGAACATGGAGTGATTGGGGAATACTACTAATAGTCAAGGCACCTCGGTACTTGTCTGGTGTTATGAAGTATTCAATTGGTTGTCCTTCACGAGAAGCTTCAATATAATTCACAGTTGACTTCAAATTCTTTTTCAGCAAATCTAAATTGATGATAAACTTATTCAGATTTGAAAGTTCCGAGGCATAATGTCCTATTACACCACCCATAGCCACAATAGTCTTTGCATTCTTTATATAGCCAGTATTCTCTCCAAACGGATACCAATCCCCTACGTAATAATCGTTGAGAACAATGAGTCTATTTGGTGAAACTGAGTAATATTTAAGGAATATATCCCTTATCACAGGAAGTGAAGCAGGACGTCCTGAGAGTAATACGACATCGCAAGCATAGGAATACATGATGGTTGCAACCTTCTTAAGCAAAGGCTCAAATTCTTTACGAACAACTTCTGAAACCATCTCTTTGTTAAATTTCCAAGAAAGTGATGTGATGTCAATGTTCAATCTTTGTTTGAATTCCTCTATGATTGCCTCATTAGGTGGACACTCGGAAAACACATCTGAATATTTGACAATACAATCCTTGCAGCCTTGTTTCAACAACTCCAAGAAATGGCACATTAATGGTACAGAATATTGAATATTAAAGTCCTTTCTTAATATTCTATCAGCTATAGTTTGTCCATTATAATCCTCTCCAAAGAAATTCTTTATCTTTTGGCGATATTGTTGGGTTGTTAAGTCTTTTAATTCTGTCCTAAATGCACTATTCTCATCAAGGAGCATAATATTCTTGATAAGGGCATAAAGCATATCATCTCCTGCGAAATAATAGCTATCGTAGAATTTCGGATCTGGCGTAATGGTCGTAACATCACCTTTTATATAAGTATATTTACTAATCATCAAGTCTGATGTTCCTGCACCAATGTCAATAGATCCAACAGTTATTGAAGGCTGGCCGTCACCATCTTCTATTTTTCCATAGAGATTGAAGAACTCACTGCAACATCCTTTGTATTTTTGTCCAACCTCTCCATACATATATACCAATTGGGAGCATGTCGCTTCGTCATAGTACCACAGTCCATCGTCATCTTTCATAGAGCGAACAGCAGGGACTACGTCTACCAGTTTCCCAGGATGTGGATTTTCTACAGGGCAATTATAATCGAAATTTTCCAATAAGATTACTGCATCTTTAGCACAATGTACAAGAGCCTCTCGCTCCACCCTTGACATTGCGGTAGGACAAGTTACAATAATTCTTCGTATTCTTCTTGGTATGGACGGCTTTCCAAACCCACTACGATTAGACCTGTATTCCTCGCTATTAATTTGTATACGAGCTTGCACTAACATTTCCAAGAAAGAGAATGTCATTAAAGACCGTCTGGAATAGTGGTACGAGCTGCCACTTTCTCCGGACAGATCTATACTTCCGTCACTTTTCAACTGATTTGTTATTCCACGAAGATTCAAAATGTGGTCGTCCTTTTCACCTTTGAGAACAAGAAATTTCCATTCTTCTTTATTTGGTCTCCAATCCCACAAATATCTCTTTGGACTTGAATAGGTTGACAAAGATTCCATATCATCTGCAGTGTTTGTGGCCAAATGGATAAGTGTGTTGGCTTCTTGTCCTAAACGAACCAAGCTCGGATGAACAAATTGTTTGCTGTCTTTAATGCCAAAACTTCCAAAGTCAACTTTACGAAAAGCCAAACGCATATCGAAAGGTTCGTTATGTTTGTTGATTACAAGTGAATTGTTCACTTCTTTAACAAGATTTGTATAGTCAATAAGTTCAAGCTGCCTTACTTGATTAAAATTGGTATTATCTTCTATTAAAAGTGCTGTTGTACGTGAGTTTCCTATATCAACAACCATATCAACATCCTTTATTTCGACATCGGTATCCTTGTAAAGTTTAACCTTGGGGAATAGATCCTTTTGAGCAAGATAGTTGATTAAGAATATGTATGATGCGATATACGACATTTTTCTCACGTTCGCACCTCTTAATTGAGATACACGTTGAACATTAGGATGAACCAAGTGCAACAAATAGTCATCAATATAACTCCAATTGTTATTAGGAGAACAATAGTCCATCAAATAGAACTCATTACTACATAGTTCGAAATCCATTTCGCTTCTAAACGCATCTGGAAAGACGGGGCATTCTTCATATTCGTCACTCTCGTAACGAGCTCTTGTATCGAATGCTAGAACTACATTGTACCATTTTATTCCCTTTTCTTCTCTTGTTGGGATTAATTTCATACGTACCCAATTTAATGGACCGAACTTAAAACGCTTGAGAGTGCGTTTAAAGAAATATGGGACTGGAAGCCAAGCATTTTCAAACTTGGAAAACTTGTTGTCTTTGTCGGAGAATGTAAGGCTAAATATATCGCCCCTTACACCTGGACAATTTTCATCTTCTATTCTCAATGGTAATATATCATCGCTTTTAAGCTCGTTGACATCAATTTCAATAGTAGGGTCACTTAAATAGCCACCTTTATGAAGTTTCTGTTTGTTATAATAATAGCACTCGTCATCTGTGCGAAGTTCGTACACAGGATCAAGTCGCCATTCCCCATTTTCAGTATCATACCATTCGTGATACCACATTTTGAACTTTTCTTGAGTATTTATCCTCAATGGAAACGTTATGATTTGAATACCAGAATTGGCTATTAAAGTATGCTCTTGCATAATAAAAATGATATTTATTCTATTGATTCTATAAATGCACTTGGTATATACGCCGTCACAACAGTCACCAAGTCATCCACCACAACTCCTACTCTCTGTTGCCCTTGCCATCTTGCAACTCTTCCTATCACTCCTTTGAACGCTCCATCTGTAACCCTTACCAATTGTCCTTTTTCGAACTTTGGCACTTCGACTAATGACACGATGGTATTGTCCGCATCGGAAGCACAGATGATTTTTAAACTATCCATCTGATAGTCAGGAACTATCATAGGAATCTTCTCTATTCTGCGACCAACGTGGACGTGTCGATAATAAAAACGAAGGAATGGGAGGTTTACGTTGTCGTAAACAAAAGATTTGAGTTGTTCTTCTGTACCGTAGGCGAAGAAGATATTTGGTAAACGAGACTCGGTAACAATTTTGCGCTTACCTTTTATAAGTTTTACAGTATCTGTAGTAGGATAGAAAGCAGTGATGCCTTTGGCTGTCATGTAGTCGTATGCCTTTTTCTCTCTACCGTATGTGGTACGTAAGGCATACCAATGAGGGCTATCTTCCTCTTTTTGTGCTTTAGGCTTACTTGCTATATGGGCATTTCTGGTGGACACCCCTGTTTGTGAACTCTCGGCGGAAACAGTGCTTTGAGCTTCGGGGAGGGCGTTGGAGGTAAGTCCAGCGCAAGGAGGGAATTCACCACCTCCTGAGGTGTGTACATCTTCTGATGTCCATTCATCGACTTTCATATCGGTGCTAACTTTTTTCTAGACAGAAATCCGTTAAATTGCGACAGAAAAAAAGAGCGTGGAATCGTCCTGTTGTCCATTCCACTTCCTGAGGCTCTTGCAATTGCCTATTGTTGTTGAACAGACAACGTCAGAGCCCACGCCGATATGAAAATCATGTCCGTAAAGAGACCTAATAACACATTAGACTGCGCCCGAAAGGACACAATCCATGCTTACAGGTCTCCACGGGATTGATATAATCACACCCGGGACATCTACCGTTGACTACGTTCAAGACAACAATTTACTGTGAATTTGCAAGATTACAGGAAGTCTTAAACACAGCGTCGATAAACGCCTTCCATTATGTCTGGATTGTCTTCCCACCCAAAGCCCGCTTTCGTATAGATATGTCATGGTTGACCTCACTACACTCAGCACGGCGTAGGCTGCCGACTCGGTTATCATGAAAGAACTCGTCTTACAGCGACAACTGCGGTCTGGCTATACAATCCGACTGCAAAAATACGAAAATTTATTGAGAAAAGACAAGAAATGGCAGAAAATATAAATACTACAACACAAATTTAAGACTATTTAAGTCAATTCGCTTGAATATCTCGATTATTTTGTGTAAGAAAGCGCACCGTAATAGATGACAAACATTCTAAAATATGCAAACTGCGCTACAAATAGAAAGCAAAAAGCGCACAGAGTGATACAACCATTTGGTATTTCTTCTCTGTACGCTATTATATAATTAAGGTGTAATGCTTAACTGATACCTCTCGGCATCGTTCCATTCATCACGATAATCGTCGTTCGCCCCTGCTTTCCTGAAGTAGCTTGACATTCTTTGCGATTTCCTATCTTTTCAACAAGCCATCTTCTAAAAAGCAATGCTTGGTATGTATCCATTTGAAGTGCTATGTCGATAATCACTTCCATATCATAGACATGCGCAGAATATCCATTTTCAAGTTTGACGTATTGAGAATGCTGGAAATCTTTCAGCACACTTTGTTTCCAAATGCGCTTGAT
>ERZ1035027.739-NODE-739-length-17311-cov-30.032163_pt1 | contig 17311 bp, 27 predicted proteins | sample MGYA00520604_ERZ1035027 | MGnify/ENA primary metagenome ERZ1035027 (study PRJEB33766, sample SAMN09781743) | gut metagenome | biome: gut microbiome | host: Homo sapiens | place: Madagascar | study: EMG produced TPA metagenomics assembly of the PRJNA485056 data...
ATAAAATTGCAAAAAAAATCAATTATTAAGAGGAAATATAGAAATAATATAGAAATACTTTTGAAACACTAACGTGTTTCTTCCTCGTGCGTGCGCATGCGTGCGTGAGGAAAAATAACAACTTGGAATATGGCAATAAAGGAGAACAGTTTTAAGAAGATGGATTTCTCCGCAACATCTACGGATGACGGATTGGAAATCTCATGTAATGGCAAACGCCACCTTGTACCTTGGAAACATGCGTGGAGGATAAACCAGGACATTTGTCACTTGTTGAACCAGCTAAACGAGAATGCGGAATGATTACTCTACGAGATTATCAAGAAAGAATATCAAGTAAAGCCGCTTCCATGCTGCATGGTAATGGATGGGCTTACCTCAGCATGGAAGTAAGGACTGGCAAGACATTAACTGCACTTGCCACTGCTGGTAAATATGGGGCAAAGTTCGTCCTTTTCATAACCAAGATAAAGGCGATACCGTCCATACAGGCAGACTATGATTTGCTGTCTCCCAAATACCAGCTCGAAGTGATAAACTACGAGAGCGTCCACAAATGCACTGGTAATTATGATTTAATCGTTTGTGACGAAGCTCACAGCCTTGGGGCATATCCTAAACCATCGCAGCGAACAAAAGCCGTAAAAAAGGCTGCAAAAGGCAAACCAGTGCTTTATTTGTCGGGGACACCAACCCCCGAAAGTTACTCGCAGTTGTATCACCAACTTTGGGTGTGCTCCTTTTCTCCATTCGCAAAATGGAAGAACTTTTATTCATGGGCAAAATCATTTGTATTCAAGCAAACGAAATTCGTGAATGGATATACCATCGTGGACTATTCCAAAGCAAACAAGCAACTAATAGACAAGTACACGAAGCCGCAATTTATCTCATATTCCCAAGAGGAAGCAGGATTCAGCAGCAACATCGTGGAACATGATATAATCGTCCCCATGATGGAATCCACATCAGCATACTTCCAGCAGTTGAGAAAGGACAAAATCATCATTGTTGACGGCAAGGAAATTCTCGGTGATACCCCTGCCAAAATGTTAGGCAAGCTGCACCAGCTTTCATCGGGAACCTTGATAACGGAGGACGGCACGCACTTGCAACTGGATGGCTCAAAGGCTGAATTTATAAGGACACATTTCAATGGGCAGAAGATAGCCATATTTGGCTCACCCGACAAAGTCCGTGGCAGGGCTTAACCAAACACCAACGATACCCGATAGAAAAAGAACGGAATGTCCCTTACCCCACGCAGTTGGCTTCTAAAAGCTTTCAGCTTGGAATTGAGCGATTCTGCCGATGCGTTGGTAGCGCGTGAAATGAAGTAATTGAGTATTTCGTCCTCGTACGTCTTTATGGTGTCCCTGACAGACTTTATTTCTCTCAGTGTGGATTCCGTAACCTTGTCGTACCATTCGTGGAGTCTTGTCTTGGCAGAGTCTTTTGTAAGGCTCTTGTTCTTGAATATGCCCCTAAGCAGATTGATGATGCCGTATGCCTCCTTCAACTTTGGATACATGTCAAACAACAACCTTGCTCGCCCTTCCTGGCCGTCGGTCCACTTGTCTCGGCTCTTGAGCATTTGCTTCCTGCATCTGGTAAGGCTTTCCACCTTGGTTTCCTCGTTGCTCAGAGTTGACGGAATGAAACGTGTGGAAAGGCGCATAGGTTTGCGTCCACGCTTCTTTCCTTTGGGACGCTTGTGCGTCTTGCGGTATGCCTTTCGTTGTTTGGCCAACCGTTCCAGCTTCTTCCTGAACTCGGCCTTTTCCTTCTTCTGTTCCTTGATCGCTTCGCGCTTCAATCGCAGCCGTATCTCCTCAATGCCTTCCCCGCAGCGTTGGATGACATGAAAACAGTCGCGTATGATCACGGCGTTGGGGAATGCGGACTTCGCTATGGCCCCCATGCTGTTGGACAGGTCCATTGTTACATCTGCGACTTTCAGCCGCATGTCTTCGGGCAACAACATCAGTTTCTCGATGACCTCAGATGGTTTCGTGCCTTTTATTATGGCGATGACGGTATGTTTTCCACCATGTCCGTCCTTGTTGTGGAGGATGGTGTACACCTCATGGCAGAACGATGTTTCATCCAAACCTAAATGGACCCCCATGTTCTCCGGAAGCAGCACCCAATCAGAGGCATGGTCGCGCTGCGGCCATGACCGGAAGTCACTGAGCACGTCCTTGTAGTTCTTCTCAAACGTGCCGCCGTCTATCATGTATGTGTGGGACAAGGACTTCGCGGTTATCGGCTCATTGTCCATCCGCCGCCTTTAAAAAAAGCGCAAGCTCCTTCGAGTATTGCGTCTTTTCGTGGGCTATGTTTTCAAGCGGAACGATATAGTTGTGACCTTCAGAAGTTGTCCATCTTCGGCGACGGACATGCAATATGGTTTTGCGGTCACGTATGGGAAAGTCCAGTATGCGGCATTCCTCGCTAAAGCCGTTAGGCTTGGCTGAGGACATCGATGACGGACGGTTGTCGCGCTCGTCAAGGTATAGGTGAAGGATGTTGCGGTAAAGCCTGTCCTCAGGAGTAGGCTCTTCTGCAAAGTCGACAACGTCGAAATAATCCAGAACACCGTCTGGAAGAATATAGGAGGCAAGCCCCTTATACATGTTTATGTCTGTTTTATGTTCCATGTGGCAAAGGTAGCAAACTTAAATGACAATCCGTTAAATATCGTTGGTGTTTTGGTTAGGCTCCGCCACGGACTTTGTCGGGTGAGCCCCATATTTTACACGTACCAAGCGGAGTTTGAAATGCTGAAGTCATATTTCCCCAAATACACGGAAATACCCGAAGAATTTCAGCGGTCAGCAAATAGCGTGTTCATATCACAGGTACGAAAGGCAAGGGAAGGAGTACGCCTTGACTCTGCGGATAGCTTGATATTTTTCTCCTTTGAATACTCATACCTCAGCTATGAGCAAGGACGTAACAGGCTAATATCGAAAGAGCGGTCCACCCCTGCGGATGTATATTTCCTTTGTTCTGATTTCGGCATAGACCAGAGCATATTGGATGCCGTTCATGGCAAGCGTGATTTTACGCTCTCGTATTATGGCAAATGTGCTTCCATGCTGAACCCAAAACAATACGCAAAATGACGACAAAGGACATACTCGAAAGCAAGGTTCAACGAAGCCTCATCAAACGATATGAAGCGGACGGTTGGTTTGTGGTAAAACTCATACTCACCACAAAGGCCGGCATACCCGATTTACTCTTGCTGAAAAAAGGCAAAGCGATGTTCGTTGAGGTGAAGCGACCAACCGGGCATCCGACCAAATTACAGCTATACAGAATCCAGCAGCTCCGTGACATGGGATTCGAGGTGCAAATAAAATACGGATGTGGCACATAGTGAACAAATGGCACATTTCTCGCGCGTAAGGGCAAATAAAAGCACAACAGCGAGTTTAAATAGCAAAAACAATAAACTCTCTTATGGTCAGCAAGTATAACAAGATGCTGGAAGATTGGTATAAGGCATTCTCCAAGGCTATGGAGGACGGCACTATTACCGAGACGGAAAAGAACAATCTCAAAAACCAGTACGACAGTATCGTTGCCGATGCCAAAAGTGAACGTGATGCTCTGATGAAAACCTTGGAACTTGACACGACAAGCAAGAGCCAATCTGCCACAAGCGGAGGTTGGGCAAACGTAGGGCAGGAATCTGTTGACGAACTTAACGGTCGTTTCATGGCATTGCAGATAGCAGGAGAGCAGGTAAATGTGAATACTGATTTAATTGCTTCCGCAGTAAATACGCTCGCAGCTAAAACCGATGCGAATTTCACGACAGTTTCTGAAGTCCGTAACATGATGATAATGACAAATTCCTATCTCGAAGACATTAGAAAGTATAATAAACTGACTTATGAAGAGTTTGGAGGCAAGCTGGATGATATAAAAACCTCCTTGAAAAAACTTTAATAATCAAAAAGGTGTATCACTTTAATATTGGTACACCTTTTTGATTATGCCGCCTTTTTTTCTGTTTTAACAGCACAAATATACGTTTTTATGTATATTCTTGTGTACAATTTTTATGCTTACGTATAAAGATTGCGCTTGAAAATGATGATTTTCTATAATAACGGTGTTTGTTGATGGTAGACTTTATATTTTTGCACATGATTAAATGCTTTGTATATGAAGAAGATATTAGTAATTGCTCCACATGCAGATGATGAGGTTTTGGGATGCGGTGGTTATCTCCTGCATCAACGGTCGCTGTCACTTCCAAATGACCAGCGAGCTTGCATCAAGATAATTATCGGCACAATAGGCGGAAAAGACCGTCTCCAAGATTATGAAACGAGATTGGCGGAGTTCAATTTGGTTTGTCACAAATTGGAAGCGGATGGAGAAATCCTTTACCCAAATATGGACGCTATGCTTGACACTGTGCCGAGCCGTGAAATTATTTCCGCCTTGGATTATCAGATAGACACATTCCGCCCCGATGAGATATTCATCAATTACAGGAGTACGCATCAAGACCACATCAAGATGTATGATTGCGCAATGGCTTCGCTAAGGCTACGTGAAGGGTATTTCCCCAAAATGGTTGCCTTGTATGAATATCCATTCGTTACCGATGGCATGGACTTGATAAATGGTGGCAAGATGTATCACGACATTTCTGATAACATCATGGATAAAGTCCGGCTTTTCAGTCTGTATGCGTCGCAAGTGAAAAAATCACCCTCTCCACTCAACAGCAACGGCATTAAGGCACTGGCTTCTATCCGTGGGTTGGAATGTGGGGTGAAATACGCAGAAAAGTTTTACATACAACGAATGATGGTATGAAGATAGTTACGATACATCAGCCAGAGCATTTGTCCTACCTTGGATTCTTCCACAAGGTAGCAATGTCGGACACACTTGTGCTTCTTGATAATGTGCGGTATGAGAAAAACTACTTTCAGAATCGAAACAAGGTCAATACAAGCGCAGGAGTGCGATATGTTACCGTGCCGGTCACTAACACCCATGCTGATATTTCAGAAGTCCTAATAGCTGATAATTACGAGCATGTTTGCAAGAAGAACGCAAAAACCATAGAGCAAGCCTACTGCAAATGCCCATATTGGAGCAAGTACGGTGATGACTTCTTGGATATATACGTGGAATATGGGTTACACCTGTCGCTCTATAACGAAAGGCTGTTGAAATTCATCCTTGATTCTCTCGGCATAGACGTGGATATAATAAAAGCCAGTAGCCTCAACGTGAGTGGAGCGAAGACGGAACTCCTTGCATCCATACTCATGAACGTTGGAGCAGACAAGTACATATCGGGAAGCAGTGGGCGTGACTACTTGGAACTTGAAAAAATGCCTGTGCCAGTTGAATTTCAGCAGTTCGCCCATCCTATATACACCCAATGGGGAAAGACGGAATTTCAGCCTTATATGAGTGTAATTGACGCTTTGTTTAACGTGGGTTCTGATATAATGAACATCATAAAATCATGCAACGATGGAAAAGGAAGGTAAAACGGCAAATGTAATGGTCGTTCACTACATGAACATTGATGAATTGATACCTGCCGACTATAACCCTCGGAGAATCACTCCCGAAGACAGACGGAACATCAAGGCCAGTCTTGAAAAATTCGGCTTTGCTGAACCTGTCATAATCAACCAAAACCCACAACGCAAGAACATCATCGTAGGAGGACACCAACGTGTGACCGTGGCAAAGGAAGAGCTTGGCTATACTGAGGTTCCCTGTGTCTTTGTGAACCTTGGTTTGGAGGAGGAAAAAGAGCTGAACGTCCGCCTCAACAAAAACCAAGGAAGGTGGGATAATGATAAATTGCAACAATATTTCAACTTCAATTTTCTCAAAGATGTCGGTTTCAGTAATACTGACTTGGGATTTTGGTTATCTGACTACGCCAAGAAGTTCAACAGTATTACCAATAACAACTGTGATATGCCAGTCGTCCCCAAGTTCTCGGAAAAGTATGCCTGCGTTGTTATTATCTCCACAAATGAAATTGATACCTCATACCTTAAAACAGCGTTGAAAATAGACAAATGCAAGTCCTACAAGAACTCACGAATTGGCGAGGGTATGATTATCAGTGTTGAACACTTCAAAAAGGCTATTGATGGCAGTAAAGATTGAAATCGTCATTCCCTCAATGGGGAGAGCTGACAAGGTGATAACGAAAGGCTGCATCACTCATGGAATACTTTGCGTCCCCGAAAGCGAGAAGCAAGCCTATGAGGATTACAACCCCGGCATGGATATTCTTACTCATCCCGACAGCTTGAAAGGTTTGGCTTTGAAACGACAGTTCATTTATGAACACTACCCAAACTCTTTCCAAATAGACGATGACATAAAATCCATCAATCGCCTATATACGGAGAGCGGAGAGAAATCAGCACTATCAGCCGAAGAAGCCTATGATGTAATTCAATTCGTAGGTAACATGGCGAAGTTGGCAGGATGCTATCTGTTTGGTCTGAACCATAACGGCAACCCTTTGGGGTATCATGAGTTCCGCCCGATACGATTAACAGGACCGCTCAATGGGTGTATTGGTCTACTGGAAGGAAGTAAGCTCTACTTTGATAAACGAGCCGTTGTGTCCGAGGACTACTGGATTGCTGCGTTGAACGCATACCACCACAGGATGATGTGGATTGATGAGAGATTTTCGATTGTTGGCACTGACACATTCCACAACAGCGGAGGTTGCTCTAATTACCGCACCTTGGAACAGGAAGCCGAAGACACGATGTTTCTGCGCAAAACTTTTGGAGAGTGCATCACCTTGAAAAAGGATACCTCCATCGCTAAACGAAAACATCCATATCAACGTGGATTAAATATTCCGTTCTAACAAGTTGATTTTCAGAAAAATTACTTGCGCATCTCAAAATATCACCGTACGTTTGCACCAGTAAAACAATATAATTTACTCTGAATATGGGAACATACCAAATGAAAACAACGAAGCACGGCTATAACTTCTTTGAAGTCTCCAGTGCCTTTCAAAAGTCCATCAGGAGATGCGACGAGAAGCAAGCAATGTTTTGGGCTGCCGAGCTCTATGAGAGCGGTTATCAGCGTTATGCGTGGAAACGCATGCTTATCATGAGCTGCGAGGACTGCGGCCTTGGTGAACCCATGACAAATACGATCGTCTTCAACTTGAAGCAGACATACGATTACCTTGCATCATTGAAAGAGCGGTCTTTGCCCGAAAAACTGCCGTTCGTCCAAGCTGTTCTTCAACTGGTACATTCACGCAAGTCACGATTCGTTGACCTTGCTATCTCTGTTTACTGGCAAGAGAACGCCACCAAGCGTTACGAGATGCCAGACTATGTATTTGATATGCACACGCTTCGTGGCAAGCAAATGGGACGTGGACTTGAACACTTCTATGCCGAAGCGTCAAAGATAAACAATGCGAACAAAATGCCCAACGAGGAGACCTTTGAACATATTGCATTGGAAGCGGATAAGGCAGCGATGCGTCCTCAATACAAGGAGAACATATCCTGTACCAAAAAAGAATCCGATGAACTTGCGCAGGGCAACCTCTTTGAGCCGTAGTAATTCGCTCAAATTAGGTGTTATACATGACTGGTAAACAATCACTCACAAAACAACAAAAAGACTTCCTTACAGTCTTCAATAAGGTCGGAGGTAATATTTCCATGGCTTGCAGACAAGCTAACATCAAGAGCCGTACCACATATTACCGCTGGCTTGAAAATGAAGAATTCCGTGATGCGGTAGAGAACGTCAACGAGAGCTTTATTGACTTGGCTGAATCTCAACTGCGTGCCGCTGTCTCACGAGGGGACATGAATGCTGTGTTTTTCCTTTTAAAGACAAAAGGCAAGAGCCGTGGATACGTGGAGAGGACGGAGCAAAGTTTCTCCATGAATGAATTTCAAAAACTAATGCAGGAGTTAGATGACGAATAAGGAGAAAGGCATACGGAAGATGAAGCAATGGCGTGATGACTGGAATGTTTTTGCTCGTGAGGTGCTGAAAGCACGTCTCGATATAGAGCAACAGGACATCCTTTTTTCGGTCCAGCATAACCACATGACTGCCGTAGCCAGTGGCACAGCCAGGGGTAAGGACTTCGTGGCTGCCGTGGCTGCGTTGTGCTTCCTGTATCTAACTCCAAAATTCGACAAGTCAGGCGCATTGGTACACAACACCAAGGTTGCCATGACCGCACCAACCAGCAGGCAGGTGGAGGAAATAATGATGCCGGAGGTGTCACGCCTTTACAAGAATGCGAAGATATTGCCAGGCAGGTTGCTCTCAACTGGGATAAAAACGGACTTTGAGGAGTGGTTCTTGACTGGTTTCAAATCATCTGACGATAACACGGAGGCTTGGTCGGGTTTCCATGCCGTGAATACCATGTTTGTTGTGACGGAGGCCTCGGGTATGTCTGAAACCGTCTTTAACGCCATTGAGGGAAACTTGCAGGGTAATTCTCGGCTGCTACTTGTATTCAACCCGAACGTTACTACTGGATATGCAGCTCGTGCCATGAAGTCTGACCGCTTCAAGAAGTTCCGCCTCAACTCTCTGAATGCTGAAAACGTAAGGAGCAAGCAGGACATAATACCCGGGCAGGTAAACTATGAATGGGTGAAAGACAAAGTGGAAAACTGGGCTTCTGTAATCACCAAGAACGACTACGATGTCGGTGAGGGCGATTTTGAGTTCGATGGTGTCCTGTATCGTCCTAATGATTTGTTTCGTGTCAAGGTACTTGGAATGTTCCCGAAAGTATCGCAGGACGTGCTCGTCCCTTATGAATGGATTGAAATCGCCAATAACAGGTTCAAGAAATTGCAGACTGATGGTTTCGTGCCGGCAGACGAATGTAGGCTTGGTGTGGATGTCGCAGGTATGGGTCGTGATAATTCCGTGCTTTGTCCTCGTTTTGGTGATTTCGTGCAAAAGTTCATCGTCCACCAATCGGGCGGCAATGCTGACCACATGTACGTTGTCGGGCTGATAGAGCAGTACGTGCAGATAAGCAGCAATAAAGCATTCATTGACACGATAGGGGAGGGTGCTGGCGTGTTTTCTCGCTTGCTTGAGCTAAACTACCATAACATCTATTCTTGCAAATTTTCAGAGAATACAAACGGCCTCCATGATGAAACGGGGCAATACTCATTCGCCAATATGCGAGCTTACCTGTATTGGGCAATTCGTGACTGGCTGAACCCGAAACACGGGCACAATGCGGCCCTACCTCCCAATGACAAATTGGCAGAGGAGTTGACGGAAACGAAGTGGAAATTCCAAAGTAATGGTTCAATCATCATTGAACCCAAAGAAGAGATAAAAAAACGCATCAAACGCTCTCCCGACTTCACGGATGCACTTGCCAACACGTTCTATCCGAGAGACTGGCGAGGGTTAACGGATGCGGAGATATTGAGGGGTCTTCTATAACTGTAATTATATTTCCATTGTTTCATTATCCCCTCATGTAAAGTAGGAGCCGTCGTGAGATGCCTCCTACTCTTTTTTTATGGAAATTCATAAACAACAAAACGGACAGCCTTTCGACCGTCCGTTGAATACTTGCTAACAACACCCTCACGGGCTTTTCGTACTGGGAAATATGTCCATAAAGGACGGTGCAAATATACGGATTTTTCCGCATATATGCGCATTAAAAGCGGAGTTTTTGCATTTGTTGGTCTTCAGATTCCTCCTTTGCCTTGGAATCCTCTGAAGACAGCGGAGCAGCGGTACAAACCAGTGAACGTGCCCTTGCCAAATCCGCTTGCAGTTCTATTTGCCCATCCTCCATCCTCCAGTATGGTGAAGCCGCCACGACCTTCTTTCCTTGGACTGCGTAGGCAATACCCATGTTGTTCTTGTTGTCGAAGTTGGCAGGGAGGAACACTCGGTTAGCCTCAACTCCATACTCCTTGCATAATGCGAATACTTTTTCACGCACCTCGTCCAGGGTGCGGCAGATAATTTTTGCTTTCATGTGTTTTGTGTTGCTTTTAGTGTATGTTTGTGTTACCTTTTGTGGTACTTATGAGGGGACATAAAAAGGGACATCTATAATACAGGGTGCTTGTGTTTCTGTTTGTGTTGCCTTTTATGTACCTGTGAGAAACGCAAATAGGGGACACCTTTAATAGATGGTACATCATGGGGTACATCATAGTGGACACCTGTCTAAATAATATAGAAATAAAGATAGAAATACTTTTGAGAATACTAATGTATTCTCTTCCTCATGCGTGCGCGCGTGAAGCCCCCAGCGTCCTCTATTCCTTTTTTTCTGAACGGCGGCACTTTGCGTACCAACGCCATGTTATTAACCCTTGTCAACTCGTTTTGCACCTCATACGCCCCATTCTGATTTCTCCAAAACGGCGTGGCGGCTATGACGTTCTTGTCTGCATCCACGGCGAATACGATTCCGAAATCATAATTGCCGGCGAAGCTCATGCACAAATACGGGGCGTAGGCGTTATTTATGCCGCACCTCTCGCATAACTCCTGTATGTACTCCTTTACCTCCATCGAGGAACGAAACACTTTTGTTGTCGCTTTCGAGCCTGTCGGAATGCTCTTGACTGATGTTTCACTATCCGCCGACTGGCGTAACTCCGAAATAATGGCTTTTACAGTCTCTTTGTCATCGGCACGGTATAATTGTCCACCTGCATCAATTAACGCTGTAAATTTGCTTTTATTGGCTTCCTGGGGTATCTCATTGCATGGGCTGTCCTCGTCGGCGAAAAACTCGGAAATGTTACATCCTGCTGCCTTTGCCATTTTGCGTAACGTGTCCGTGTACATATTGCCCCTGCGGACGGAATCGGATAACGTGCCCTTGCTAACTCCAATCCTCCGTGCTACCTCGGACAATGAAACGTGATGTTTTTTGAAAACTTCGGGTATCTGCATAATATATTAAATTTTTACGTTGGTGCAAATGTACTTCGTTTTCTGCACTTATCCAAATTTCCACGGTGGAAAATCACATTTCGATAAAACTTTCTTAAAATATGTTTCATCACGATTTGGAGTACGATACAATGTTAAATAATATATTTCAACAAAACCTTTCGTTGAAAAACTTGTCGGTGTAAAATCTTTAACGTACATTTGCAACCGTAAACAAAACAAAACAACTTTGGAATATGGAAACGAAAATGTTGACACTTACCCAGGAAACCTTGAACACTATCACATCGGAGATAGAGCACACGGAATTGGAGGACGGATGGTCAGAAGGCTACGAGCTTGAATTGAAGCAGGGCTCTTGTCTCATCATCGTTACATATCGTGCCCTTGGTGAATATGTCAGGGAATATGACTACCACTCGGAGGTTGACTATAATTGCTACGAGAACCTGTCGCACACTGACTTCATCGACGCAGAAATAACCAATGTCGAAGCGTGGGACGATGATGACGAACTGGTTTCCATTGCAAACTTGAACGAAATTGAATATTACAACTAAAACACAATACACCATGACAAAACGCAGAATACTCGGTTGCTACACCGAAACGGAGGAGAAAACGACATTTACCTATGGGGGCTGGGACGGGACCGGCTACAACGGCGAGCCCAAAAAACAACGTGTTTGGCGCAGGGCAAACGACAATGGCAAATACGTATGTAAATACATGCCATGCTTCCACGCTTATTGCATACTCAAAATTGACGAATCCTACAAACACCCTGTAACTGGGCTTCCGCAGGCATTCTTTGAAAATGACTATGAACATGACGTGATGAAAACGGTGATGGTATGATGACACTCAACTTGAAATCGCAGCAGGAGACCGCCTTGATGGTCTTGAAACTAACATTTGACAACGTGCCGTTTGTCGTCACTGGACGCACGCAAATCGTGATAAATGGCAATCATAGATAAACGCCACCTCCCAGAAACCAAAACCGCCATCGTTCGTAACCTCGTGGCAAACGGCATGTACGCTGACGCCCTGTCAATCGTGAAATCGTTTCGCATCGGTTTCACTCGTGACGAAAAACGGACGATCCAAATTGCCCACGAATGCCTTGGCGGTTTTTCTCGGTTCTACATGGATTTGGGTATTGACGTGAACACGGAAATAAAAAACGCCATTGGAATACTTCTAAAACATTTCACAACAAATTTATAGCTCATCATGGAAAACAACGAAATCGACAAAATCGCAATGTACGAAAACGACTGGCTCTCATTCCTCCAAAACACACCGAATCTTCCCGAATCGTATTCGATGACGGACTTCTTGGACGGCAAAAAACTATCCACCTACCGTGCTTACTGCAACGTGGAATCTGAATCTTTCAACGGGGAAATCGGCGTTTACCTCGCAATCCCCGGATATTATTATGGGGTGTGGTCTAATCCCGAATGCCCCGAACTCGTTGACAACACACACTACCAAACTGCCGCCGATGCCTATTCCGCTCTCATGGACGTGATAAAATCTAAAAACCTAACCGTCGTGGATGAATAAACCACCACCGCTAACCTTTTGGAACAAAAAAACGCACTCGTTTCTTGGAAATGGGTGCGGTTCTTGCGTTGCGCCATCACGCAATCACTTTTCCTTTTCGTCTGACGCTGAAATAAACGCCTCCAGCTGGCTTAAACTGCCTGCTCGGTATAATTGTCCACCTGCATCAATTAACGCCGTAAATTTGCTTTTATTGGCTTCCTGGGGCATTTCATTGTTTGGGTTGTCCTCGTCGGCGAAAAACTCACTTATGCTGCATCCCACGGCTTGCGCAATGTTGCGCAATGTGCCAACCAACATATTTTCGTTTCTGATGGTATTCGATAACGTGCCCTTATTGACCCCCATTCTCCGTGCCACTTCGACCATCGTCAACCCGTGTGCCTTTATGACCTTTTTAATTTCCATGATGTTATATTTTTTACGTTGGTGCAAATGTACTTCGTTTTCTGCACTTATCCAAATTTCCACGGTGGAAAATCACATTTCGATAAAACTTTCTTAAAATATGTTTCATCACGATTTGGAGTACGATACAATGTTAAATAATATATTTCAACAAAACCTTTCGTTGAAAAACTTGTCGGTGTAAAATCTTTAACGTACATTTGCAACCGTAAACAAAACAAAACAACTTTGGAATATGAACGCAACATTTAAGAACAACATGAGAGATTTGATGACCCTTGCATGGTCGTTCGTCAAGAGAAATGGTTTATCCATGAGTGAGGCGATGAAGAAGGCTTGGATGAACTTCAAATTGAAAGCGCAGATGAAGAAGCGCATCGTGAAGTTCTACTTCCAGAAGGTGGACGGCTCCATCCGTGAGGCTTATGGGACACTGCAGGAGAAGCTCTTGCCACCCACCAATGGAACCGCTCGTAAATCTGACGGCACTTGCCAAACCTACTTTGATACAGAGAAACAGGCATACAGATGCTTCAAGAAGGCAAACCTCGTGAGCATCGCATAGAGTAAAGCGCGAGTGGTTGCCACCTCAAATGTTACTGAATTTAGGAGGATGCGCAGCCACCGCTTTCACTGACAATTCATCAAAAAAGCAACGATATGGAAAAACACATCAACCAGGGTTACCAGTTACCCACCGAGTTAATCGAAGTCATGGACTTGGCTTCACAACTGAATGCGAAAATGAACGAAGTCGGAGTTTTGGAACAACACCGCATCATCAATGACGGATGGTGCTCGGCTGACGGACTGCGGTTCTTCATGGAACACTACAACAACGCTTGCGAATGTGTCGGCAACCTTATGACTGAACTCTCCAACTATGCACGGGAGTACATCATGACGGAGATGTTCGACAAAAACCAATAGGAGGCTTTGAACCAATTAAAATTAAATATTATATAAACGCTTAGGAGTGCTTCTTTTCCACTCTGCCTTGAACAATATCATGGACGAGGAGAAAGAAGCCCCCCAAGCCTCTAAAAACGCCCAAAATGAAAAAATACAATACTGAACACATCGAGGACATGGCAATGACGGTAATATTAGGGATTGTCGCTTTCGCAATCGCTTATTTCGTAATATACATATTCCACTAATCGGTACTATCCTGTACCCACGCCCGGCATACCGCATGTTTTTTGTTTTGTTTGTGTTTACTGTTGCTTCATGTGGTTTTGCCGGGCGTTTTTCGTCTTTTTCAGAACAGGAGTAAACTTTATGAATATTTGGCTTTTAACTCTACATCGGAGCTCGAAAATGGATTCCATGTTACTATTTTGTTACTTCATGCGTAACCAATTCCGAATAACATCTTGTAAACCAATGCGTACCGAAGAAATACCTACGTTTCGGCGGATTATGTATCAATACCTCAAACGCTGTCGCTTAATGTGTGAAACGTCACGGTTTCAGCAGGTTGTACGTTTTTGCAACTTGGATAAAATACCTACTTTTGCGCAATAATCATATATTTCTTGTTATTCTTTTGTTACTTCATGTATGGGATATTTGAATAAGGAAGTCGTTAGGCTTAGGATGAAGCCATTGAAGAATGGCGGCATGAGCTTGTACCTTGATACCTATGTCGAAGGTGTACGCAGGTATGAATTTCTACGCCTGTATCTGAAAGAGGAACTGACGACGGCGGACAGGCATGAGAACCAACGGACTCTCCAGCTGGCGAACGCCATCAAGGGTAAACGCCTCGTGGAAATCCAAAACAACCACTTTGGGTTTGCCAATAGCAAGACGGCGCAGAACGCAGATTTTATCGCTTACATGAAAGCTAACGTGCGCCATGACGGGCACGGAAACGGCACGAAGGAAATGGTGGGCAACGTGGCGAAAAAACTCCTTGAATACTCACGGCGTAGGGTCATTCCGTTCAAAATGATTGACAAGCAGTTCTGTATTGGTTTCATTGACTTCTTGAAAAATTGCCGTTCCAAGGGACGGTTCAACAGGCAGTACAAGGTCGCCATACCTCTTGCTGAAAAAACCGTTTACTCTTATTACTCCATCTTTGCGGCAAATTTACGGAGAGCCTACAAGGACGAGATTATATCTGAAAACCCATTGTCCCGAATACAGTCGGAAGACATTCCGAAAAACCCACAAACGGAGCGTGGATTCCTCACGGAGGATGAAGTCAGGAGGTTATACGCCACCCCTTGCAAATACCCTTACATAAAAACGATATTCTTATTCGGGTGCGCCACGGGTCTTCGCCTGTCTGATATAACAACGCTCAAATGGGAGAATTTGTCCTGCATGGATGACTGGAATATAATTTGCAAGAAGAAGCAAATAAAGACTGAAAGAATCGTGGAGTTCCCATTGTCTACGGCTGCAAAAAAACTCCTTCCTGCACGTCCTAAAAACGCCAATGGGCTTGTATGGGGATGGAGGTTGAACCGTTGCACGGTGTTCCGATGGTTATACAAATGGATTCTTGACGCTGGCATCACACGGCGGATAACTTTCCATGCTTCCCGGCACACCTTTGCCACCCTCATGCTTACCAAGGGGGCGGACCTTTATGTCGTGTCGAAACTACTTGGACACTCTGACATATCCAGCACGCAGGTTTATGCCAAGGTCGTTGACCAGCGTAAAAAAGAAGCGGTAGACTTGATGCCGGACTTTTAAATATTAAACATATTAAAATATCTGCATATATGCTCATATTTCACAAATATTTCGTATCTTTGCATGGGTAAAAAAACTTGTGGAATATGAACATAGAAGACAAAAAACTTTGGAACGAAATTGAGAAGCAAGGTGAAAACCTTGACACTCGCCAACTCGCTTTTCTGATGTTGCGTAGACTTGCAGCAATAGAGAAAGGCGGCAAATCCATCTTTTCTTTGAAGGAGGCGGCAATGTACATGGATTGCTCAACGAACCACGTGCGTGATTTGGCAAGGGATGGAAAGATAGCTCGACTTAAACCAGCCATTGATGGGGGCAAGTCTGGGCGTATTTACTTCCTGCGCAAAGACCTTGACGCATATCTGACCATGCACCGCATACCGAGCATCTACGAGGTGGAGCAGGAAGCCTCTGACTATATTGTCTCACATCGTTAGGAGGTAGGCTATGCAAGAAGGTACATGGAATTGTCTACTTGTACCCCTCCCAATGCTGCGCTTGGTATTTACAGAGCCGGAAACAGCCTTTGACGACATGCTGGAATATGGGTTCTATAAATCCGCCATGACCGCAAGAATAGACTTTGAGGAAGCCTCATCTACATTGGCTTACGCCATTTGCTACCCAAGAGGAGAAAACAATGAATTGACCTCATACTTGGATGGCGAAATCGGGAAGCTCGTTGCCAATGGTGACTTCCAAATGGAGGGAGAGTACGAGACGGACGGAGAGAAAATCTCTGATGTAATCAAAAGATACGCTCGGAAGGATGGTGTTTTCAAGGCTGCCGTATTGGAGTGGTGCAAGTTGCGTGAAGCATTGTCTGCATTTGGGATGGCTGGCGGCTCCTATCAGAAGACGCTGGACGTTGTTAAAAAGCACGGAGCCTTTGAAAATGAACCACTATGTATGCTAACCCAAAACGCTATCTTTACAGCTCGTGACAAGATGCATTCCGAGGAAGCGAAAGTCCAGTTCTGTATGTATGCCGGCATTCAGTCCATCCTTGGACGGAGGAAGTGGTGCTATACCCACAGGTCGAACATCTTGGAACGCACTTTCGGGTGCAAGGACAAAGCCGCCTTCCAAGCCATCACTGATAAACGAATACTGGCTGCGCATAAGAAATGGTCAGCAAGAAAACGATATGAGCGCATATATCACTATCTCGAAGACGAGGGTTTCATATCCACCTTCGGCGCATGGCGTTTAGCCTTTGTCTCCATCGCCTTAACCTTGGATGAATTATTGGAAGCGGTAAAAACGTGGAAAATCAAGATGAAGAAAGCCAAGGCTATCAAGGACACGAAAGTAAATAAAATTATGGTTGAAATCAATGGGGCATGATAACAGGGCATAATTAAGGGCATCTATAATAGGGAGGGTATGATGTGGGACATAATAGGGGACATCTATAATAGAGGCAACCATGATACACGGGAATGCGATGGTACATAATGGGTACATCATAAGGGACATCTATAATAGGAAGGTCATAACATGGAACTTCATAAGGGCATAATTAAGGGCATCTATAATAGAGAGCATCCATGATGCACGGAAATGTTAAAAAACGATGGGACATCATGGGGGACACCATAAAGGACATCAAAAAGAACACCTGTCTAAATAATATAGAAAT
>ERZ1035027.740-NODE-740-length-17282-cov-9.677251_pt1 | contig 17282 bp, 17 predicted proteins | sample MGYA00520604_ERZ1035027 | MGnify/ENA primary metagenome ERZ1035027 (study PRJEB33766, sample SAMN09781743) | gut metagenome | biome: gut microbiome | host: Homo sapiens | place: Madagascar | study: EMG produced TPA metagenomics assembly of the PRJNA485056 data set...
CGGGAGATTCGACGGCAGGACGGCGAGGCGGTCTGGCGGCAGTCAAGGCGAGGGCCAGGGTGCTGCGGGAGCGCAGCGCGAAGGTGCAAACGTTGCGGAAACGCAGCGGAAATTGAATCACATGGCATAGACCAAAAGCCTGAAAGGCAAGAGTCAGCACGCACCGGAGATCTGTGCGCGTCGGCCCTTGCCTTTTTGCTTCCGGCGTGTGACCCGGCCCCTGTGCCGGCTTCACGATCCTTTCTTTCTGCCTGGCCTCCGTGACCAACCACGGAGGCTGGGTCATGCGCCGGAGCTGCCGCCCTGCCTGCGCCGAAGGCCTGCGCTGGATGCGCGGGGTATTGACGTAGACGCGGTGGGGCGGCATGGTCCGAATCGGACACATTTCCCCCGACGCACACGGCGGCGTTCGCGCCGCAGCGGGTTTGATATCCTCCTGCGGCGGCCCTGGCTGCCATGCGAGGGCCGCCGTGTGCGCCGGGTATCACAGGAGGATCAGCATGGCAAAGAAAAAGACACCCGGCGGGACAGCCGGAAAGGGCGGCGTCAATCCGGCGCCGACGAGAGACGATCAAACGGTGCGGATCGCAGCGGAGCAGCTCACCATGGTTCCCATTGACGATCTCATTCCCTACGCGAACAACGCCAAGAAGCACGGCGTTAAGCAGATCAACCAGATCCGGGCCAGCCTGCGGGAGTTCGGCTTCGTAACGCCGGTGCTCATCGATTTTGACAACAACATCATTGCAGGCCACGGCCGGGTGGAGGCCGCCAGGGCGGAGGGCATGAGCGAGGTGCCCTGCGTGCTGGTGACCAACCTGACAGAGGCCCAGCGCAAGGCCTACATCCTGGCAGACAACCGACTGAGCGAGACGGCAGTATGGGACACGGAACTGCTGAAAATCGAGCTGGAGGGCTTGGAGGCTTTGAACTTCGACACCGGGATCGCCGGCTTTGACGCGGAAGCGATGGAGGAGCTGGGCGTAGAAATCGGCAGCAGTCATACGCAAGCCGAAGCCTACGAGGACGATTTTGACGAAGATCCCCCGGAAGAAACCTCCGTGCGTGAAGGAGACATCTATCAGTTAGGGCGGCACCGTCTGGCGGTCGGCAGTACTGCCGATGAGGCGGCTATGACCCGCCTCATGAATGGTGCTCTGGCAAACATGGTTTTTACAGACCCGCCTTACGGCGTGGCTGTGGGATCCAAAAATCAAATGCTGGATGATGTTGCCGGGGGGAAAAGCGGACGCTGCACCGAGGACATCTACGGAGACACCATGAGCGAAAGCGATCTGCACGATATGCTTTTGCAGGCCATGACCAACATTCGGCTGTCATGCCGGGACGACGCTTCTTTCTATGTCACCAGCCCACAGGGCGGCAGCCTTGGTTTGATGATGATGATGATGCGGGAAGCCGGCCTGGAAGTCCGGCACATGCTGATTTGGAAGAAATCTTCTCCGACGTTTTCTATGGGCCGTCTGAATTACGAATACCAGCACGAGCCCATTTTCTTCACGTGGACTAAAAAGCATATCTGGTACGGAAACGGCAAATTCCACACGTCCGTGTGGGATGTGGATAAACCCCGCAAGTGTGACTTGCACCCCACCATGAAGCCGATAGCCCTGGTTGAAAACGCCATTCTGAATTCTACCACGGAGGGTGACCTTGTTTTGGATGGCTTCGGCGGCAGCGGGACAACGTTGATCGCCTGTGAGCAGCTGGGGCGGACGTGCTACATGATGGAAATCGACCCCAAGTATGTCCAGGTCATCATTAACCGGTGGGAAGCTATGACCGGAGAAAAGGCGGTGCTGCTGAATGACCGTGCAGGAGGCTGAGCGGATCATCGCGCGAACCAACAGCCCGTATCTGAAACGGGATATGCAGCGGTTTATCAAAAACCAGCGGAGAAAGGAGGGCCGGAATGGCCGGGAAAAGACAGCCGACGGATGTGGTGATTGCCAACGGGCGAAAGCACCTGAGCAAAACCGAGGAGGCAGAGCGAAGGGCCGGTGAGGTAAAGGTCTCCCCCGCCAAGACGGCCAAGCCGCCCAAGTGGATGCCGGAGACGCTGAAAAAGGACTTCCGGGCCATTGGCAAGCGGCTAATCGCCTCCGGGCTTTACACGGAGCTGGACGCCGACACCCTGGGCCGCTATCTGGTGGCCCAGCACCAGTGGCTTATTGCCACCGGCGAGGCAGAGAAGGCGCTGGCCCAGCGAGACCAGGAAAGCGCTGACGGCTGGGGCAAGATCCAGGAACGCTATTTCAAACAGGCTCGGAACTGTGCCAACGATATGGGCCTGACCGTCACCAGCCGCTGCCGCCTGGTGGTGCCGGATACCGGCAAGCAGGCGACGGAGGACAGCAACCCCATGCTGGAGCTGATCCGGGGAGGCATGGATCGGTATGCCTGAGATGCTGACCCTGGCGCCGGGGATCGAGGTACCGACGCCGGATGACGGCGCGGAGCTGCGGTACAGCCAGGAGGCTGTGGACCGGGTGCTCCAGTTCTTCGGACTGCTGGTGTACGGGCAGAATGACTGGGCGGGCAAGCCGTTCCGGCTGCTGCCCTGGGAGGTCCAATTCATCCGGGAGTTCTTCGGCGTCCAGGTCAAGGATGACCAGGGACGCTGGGTCCGGTATCGGCGGTTTGGGTATGACGAGCTGCCAAAGAAGAACGGAAAAACAGAGTTCAACGCGGGGCTTGGGCTGTATTTCCTCCTGATGGACGGAGAGAGCAAGCCACATGTGGCCATCTTCGCGGTGGACAAGATCAATGCGGACATCCTGTACCAGTGCGCCAAGTACATGGTGGAACACACGGCCATGGGCCAGCCAGCACACCGGCCCCTGGCCTGGTGCCGGGACAGCGTGCGGGAGATACGGACGCGGTTCGGGGGAATTATGAAGGTGTACAGCTCGGATGCGGAGGGCAAGCACGGCTTTTCCTTCTCCGCGATCTTATGCGACGAGATACACGCGTGGAAGGGGCTGGCGGGGCATCGGTTGTGGACGGTATTGACCCAAGGCACGGACGCCGCCCGGAGCCAGCAGGCCGTTCTGGTGATGACCACGGCGGGTGACGACCCGGACCGGACGTCCATCGGCTGGGAGCTGCACGAGCGGTGCCGCAGGCTGATGGCCTGGCGGCGGGGCGAGCCGGAGCGCCCGCAGGACGAGGACGACCCCACGTGGCTGCCCATCATGTACGGCATATCGATCCTGACCGGGGATGACCCGGACAAGCTGGCAGACTTGGACATCTACGACGAGGAGTTGTGGAGGTCCTGCAACCCCAGCTATGGCGTAACGCTCCAGCCCCGGCAGTTCCGGGACGATGCCCGGGCCGCCAGGCAGAGCGAGGCAGCGGAGCGCAATTTCCGGTGGCTTCGTTTAAACCAGTGGATCTCTACCAAGGACGTGGGGTGGCTGCCTCTGCCCCTCTACGATAAGACCCAGATCGGCCCCTCCGCCAAGGCGGAGCGTGAGGTCTGGGTGTCGGAGCATCTGACGGGCAAGACCTGTTACGGCGGGCTGGATATGTCCCTCCGGACGGACCTCAGCGCCCTGGTGCTGGTGTTCCCGCCCCAGCCGGGACTGGATCAGGGCGTGGCCCTGTTCCGGGCGTGGCGGCCCCTTGAGGGCGTGACGGAGGCGGAGCAGCGGGACCATGTGCCCTACCGGGACTGGGAGCGGGCGGGGTTCCTTACCCTCTGTCAGGGCGACATGATCGACAACCGGGACGTGATCGCGGCCATTCTGGACGCCAAGGAGCGGTATGACCTGCGGGCGCTGGGCATTGACCAGTATTTGACCGCCACCATGACGCCGCTGCTCCAGGACGAGGGCGTGGAGATCATCGCCATCCCACAGACCATGGCGGGCATGAGCCCGGCGATGAAGGAGCTGGAGGGGCTGATAAGGGAGCACAAGATGCTCCACGTCCACAACACCTGCGCCCGGTGGTGCTTTGGTAACGTCCGGTGCGCTGTGGACGGCAATGAGAACCAGAAGCCAATGAAAAACCGTAGTATCGGGCGTATCGATATCACGGTGGCGTGGATCATTGCCGTGGCAGCGTGGATCGTGAAAAGAAATCAGAAGCCGGATCTGGCGGCGGCTATGCGGCAGCGAGAGTATCACTTGTAAGGAGTGGAGATATGAGAAAAAGAGGGTTATCGGAATTAACTGTGGGATTGCGTGATTTTGAGCGAATAGCAAATTTGCAGCTCAAATTGTGGGATGGAGGTAAAGTGCGAGTTGGAGCATATTCTTTCTCTAAGCTATGGAAAAGATAGTTTAGCCTGTCTTGGAGCGATTGAAAAGTTAGGCTGGCCGCTTGACCGAATTATCCACGCAGAAGTCTGGGCTACGGACACGATTCCCGCAGACTTTCCGGAGATGGTGGCGTTCAAAAACAAGGCTGACGACATTATTAAGGCAAGGTATGGGATTGGGGTTGAGCATATACGGCACGAAAAATCCTATGAAAGTATGTTTTATCTCAAAAAGAAAAAAGGGAAATTTATTGGAGAAATCAAAGGATTTCCCATTACGAGAAATTCTGGTGGTTGGTGTAAGCATCTGAAAGTCATGAACAAACTAAACGCCAAAGGATGCGTATCATATGTTGGTATAGCTGCAGACGAACCAAATCGATTTCATAACCTGACAGAAGTCAAGCGCTCTCCGCTAATAGAAGCTGGTTGGGACGAGGCTTATTGCCGTCAATGGTGTCAAGAAAACGGACTATTGTCGCCCATCTACACCACATCAGCCCGTGGCGGATGCTGGTTCTGCCACAATCAGAGTATTGGACAGCTTCGGCTCCTTCGGAAGAATTATCCTGACCTATGGGGATTGATGTTGAAATGGGATAATGACAGCCCAATTACATTCAAGGCTGATGGGCACACGGTACATGACTTTGAGAGGCGTTTTCAGATGGAGGACGATGGATTTATTAAGCCAGATGACAAGACGTTTCGATGGGAACTGCTTGATAGTGAACTGTTGAACTATCGCTTGTTTTAAATAAAAAGCATGAAAAATATAGCACATGTGTTATTTTGTGAAATCGTCACCTTGAAACTCAATGCGCCTCCGAGCAGCAAGGCTTGGCATTTCGCAGAAATTGGGGTCAAACAAGACCCGAGCCTGTTTCGCTTCTGCGATATGGAACATACCGGTATCAACCAAACGCTCGATATCTGCAACGGTTTCCTTGTAGTCTTTGACTTTCTTGTGGAATCCTTCAATCTTGTCGGACTCTACATACACAGCATTCTTGAGGCAGAACGACTCTGGAATATCCTTGTTGATAGATAGGATGCAGATTTTGCGGAGGACATCAAACTTATAACCACGTCCGAGCTTCTCGATGTTCTTAATTTTGTTGTTCGTGGACTCAGTAAAGGCGTTGGTGGCACCGCAACGGAAGTAGTTAAGTATATGCTCTCTCCGGTCAATGAAGGTGCTTTTCATTGCATTGAAGCGTTCGTAGTTAGGAATGTGGCCAATCCAGTCATTAAGCATCTCTGAGGCAGTCTTGTAATCCTTGCAGCAATATATATCACGCAGAGTTTCCTTTACCATATAGGCCTCATAAAGCTCTGGAAACGCGGAGAACCAGCGGTCAAGTGCACTTATGCCCTTATCGTCCAAGTCCTCCAGATTAGCCATAAACAGATTCTTGGAGTGCTTAAAAATACGGATATCGTAACCTTCACGGCGATAGGCGTTTTGTAGGTCCTTCCGCACATTGTCTACGCATCGGTTGACTTCCTGAATCACATGAAATTTGTCAATGACTATCAGAGCGTCTGGAAGCACCTTCTTAACAGCGTAAGCGTAACCCTTTGCAAAGTCCATCGTTACAGTTTTGCAGACCTTCTGGTCGAGGGTGCGAAGGTACTCAGTCACGGTAGATTGTTTGTTATTCTTCCTGATGTCAATAAGCTTTTTGTTGCCTACATCGGTAAGGACAAGCCTGTAGTGGTCATCGATGTGTGCCTCATCAATTCCGAGTATGGACGGGGTGTAAGTAATCAATTCTTCGTCCAGATGGGCGTCAGAGTAGTCAGAAAAGGCCTTTGCGACAGTTTTATCGTCGACACCGTAGTCCCTTGCGATGTACGAGAATGTTTCACCAGACAGCCTGCGGCGCACAAACTCATCCTTGAGCCGATTTGTGATATGAGCCTTCTGCTTGTAGAAGGTGAACTCATCCGGAAACACATAGCCGCAGTCAGGACACTTGTAACGCCGGATTTCAAGGTCAATGACGACAATCTTGCCCTCTGCCTTAATGTCCTTCAAGGTGTTGTGCTTGCTGTCATGAATGTGAGGCTTAATCTCATGCAGGCATTTTGGATTTGTGCATCTGCTGGGACGAGAGGCGGCGACGGCATCATACTTAATGCTCTGACCAAGGATATCCTCATAGCGCTTCGTGCAGACGATTTCATTGATACCGATATCGTATGGCATAAATATCATCTCCTTTGAATGGCATTATACCACAGTTAAATCCGAATACAAATCTATGAAACGAGGTTATTTATGAATGGAAAACACACAGGTAATTCCGCAAGCCCGAAAAAGATTTGCAACGGCAATCGTCAAAAATGTCAGCATGATCGTTTTGGTGGCCGGTGCAGCCGTTACGGCTGTAGGCGCCGGGATGATCTATCTGCCCGCCGGTTTGATCACCGGCGGCGTGCTGGCCATGGCTGGTGCTGTGGTAGCCATGTTTGGTGAGGAGGACGACAGATGAGTTTGCGCAAGGGCCTGGTGAGAGCTGGGCGGACACTGGACAGTCCCCGGCAGAAATCTCTCGGAGGGGCGATCCCAACGATGACTTTGGATAACCCGGCGGGCTGGATCTCCGGCGAGGAGAGCGTAGCCATGAGCCGGGACAAGGCCATGAAGGTGTCAACAGTGAACCGGTGCGTGGAGGTCTTGAGCACGTCTATGGCGGTGCTTCCGGTGTACACCATGAATGAGTCCACTAAGGAGCGGCTGCCGGATCATCCTCTCCAGCCTATGCTGTGGAGCCGAGCCAACGAGTCTATGAGCACCTTCGACTACCAGCGGCTGATGATGTGCAACCAGTTGCTGCGGGGCAATGCCTATGCAGGTATCGTGCGGGATCCCCGGAGCGGCCGGCCACAGGAGCTGATCCCTCTGCCTCCGGACTATGTATCGCCGGTTTTCGATGATATCGGCGATTTCTGGTATGTATTCACCCACCCGGTCAGCGGCGAGATGACGCTGCTTCGTCCGGAAGATGTGATCCACTACAAGGCATACAGCGAGGACGGCATCGAGGGCGTGAGCGTGCTCAAGCGAGCGTCTCTGACCCTGAGTACCGCCCGGGCGGCGGCGCAGTACGAAAACAGCACGTGGCTTAACGGCGGGCAGCCCTGCGGCATCCTGACCACGGATTCCGACCTGGGCGGGCAAGTACAGCGCGTGCAGGCAGACGGCTCTACCGTATGGGTGGATCCCAAGGAGGAGCTGCGGCGCTCCTGGGAGAGTGTTCACCGAGGGCCGGACAAGGCGTTCCGGGTGGCGGTGCTGGATCTGGGCTTGAAGTATCAGCCCATCTCCATGACCAACAGTGACGCACAATTCGTGGAGAGCAACGAGATCCGGGTGGCGGATGTGTGCCGGTTCTTCGGTGTTCCGCTCCATCTGGCCTATGCCGGAAAGCAGAGCTACGCCAGCAATGAGCAAAACGGCATTGAGTTTGTCAACTACACCTTGCTGGGCTACGAGACCCAGTGGGGGCAGGAGGACACCTACAAGCTGCTGCTGCCGTCTGAGCGGGCGGGCGGTCTGCGGATCAAGCGGGAGCTGAAGGTGTTCCTCAAGGGCGACACCACGGCTCAGGCTGCTTACTACCGGGCACTGCGGGAGATCGGCGCGCTCAACGCTGATGAGATCCGCGCACTGGAGGACCGGGGCCGGATCCCCGGCGGCAGCACCTACTACGCAAGCTGGAACTACGGCCCCCTGGCGGATTTCGCCCGCCTGAGCGTGATCCGGGCGCTGGGGAAAGAACCGGATGATGGAGGTACAGCATGAATGGAATTTTAAAGGCCGCCCATGTGGAAAAACAGGCGGTCAACGCGGCGGAGCTGGCGCTTATCAATAAGCAGGCTTTGCGGGAACTGACAGCCGAGGAAATCTTTACCTTTCGGCTGGCAGCTTGCGACAATCAGGTGGATCGGGATCATGAGCGGTTTACGGACAAGGCCTTGGAGGGGCTGGCTCCGCTGTTTGTCGGCAAGTCTGTGCTGATGGATCACATGTGGACTGCCGCCAACCAGACGGCCCGTGTCTACGCCGCTGACGTGGAGACCCGTGGCGAGACCAAGCAGCTGGTGCTGCGGTGCTATATGCCCCGCTCTGACAGCACGGCTAGAACGATCGCCGCGATCGAGACCGGCATCCTGCGAGAGTGCAGTGTGGGATGTGCCATGGGCAGCGCCATTTGCTCCATCTGCGGAGCGGATCAGGCTAAGGCTTACTGCGAGCATCATGCCGGACAGACCTATGATGGCCAGCTGTGCGTGATGGCGTTAGACGATCCCAAAGACGCCTATGAGGTTTCCTTTGTGGCCGTTCCGGCCCAGCCGGAGGCCGGCGTGATCAAGTCCAAACGTTACGGAGGCCCGGCAGAGCCGGCTTCCGATCCTGAGACCCAGCGCATGGCGGAGGCCATGCAGGAATTAGAAACAAGACGATATGGAGGTATGTGAGACATGACTTATCAGGAATTGCTGGAACTGAAAAACAAGCGGGCGGAAAAGGTCCGCGAGGGTGAGGGCTTGCTGGCGAAGAAGGATTTTGACGCCCACAAGACCCTGATGGGCGAGATCCAGAAGATGAACGCGGAGATCGACGCCGCAGAACTTCAGTTGGCCGAGGAAGGCCGCTTCGCCGAGGGCGACCCCAAGATGAAGGCTCTGCACGCCCAGCAGCAGAAGAAGAAGGCGGAAGAGGAGACCGAGAAAAGCGTGGACGCCATCCGGTCTGAGCCGGAGTACGCGAAGGCGTGGGCTGAGGCTTTGCGGACGGGCATGACCGTGAAAAAGTCCATGGGTGTGGAGAAGTTCAACATTCTGCACAAGGCCCTGACGGTGGGCGGCGGCACTCCCGTCGGTTCCGACGGCGGTTTCCTCGTTCCCATTGATTTCGACAACGCCATCATCCAGGAGACCAAGGACTATCTGGATCTCTCCACCCTGTTCAACGTGGAGACGGTTTCCACCATGACCGGCTGGCGTGCCGTTGAGGTGGCGGGCCAGCGGACCAAACTGCCTCTGGTGGGCGAGAACACCGCCATCGGCAAGAATAACCAGCCCAAGTTCAAAAAGGTGAGCTACAACATCGGCAAGTACGGCGACCGCCTGGTGGTGTCCAGCGAGCTGATGGAGGACAATACCGCCGGCCTGATCCAGTACCTGGCCCAGTGGTTCGGTCCCAAGTACATCCTGACCAAGAATGATCTGCTGCTGACGATCCTGAAGAAGCTGACCTTCACGGCTCAGAGCGCCACCACCGACAAGGACAAGGTCAAGGCCATTAAGTCCATCCTGAACAAGAGCCTGAACACGGCATACAGCCGGGGTGCTGTGCTGCTGACCAACCAGAACGTCTACGATGAGATGGACAACTGGGTGGACGGCAACAACCGGCCTATGCTGGTGCCTGACGTGTCTGGCGATTTCGATCGCTTCAAGGGCCGCCGCGTGGTCTACGGCGACAACGATCTCATCGGTGAGCACAAGGCCGCGTCTAAGACCTACGATCCCCTGTTTATCGGTGACTTCAAGGCGGCGGCAACTCTGTTTGTCCGTAAGGGCATGGAGGTAGCGGCTACGGATATCGGCGGCGACGCGTGGGCCAACGATGCCTATGAGCTGCGCTGCCTGTGCCGCATGGACGCCGAGAGCGTGGACGATACCGCTGTGGTATTCACCGGCTACGAGCGCGCCACCATCGGCGGCTGATCGGAGGGGTGACGGATGGCGGCGTTTAGTGACCGGCAGGCCAGCATCCTGAGCTACTGCCGGATCGACGATCCCACGCCGGAGGACCTGGCCCTGCTGGAGGGCTTCCATGCGGACGCCGTCAGCTACATGAGCAACGCGGGCGTGGCGGAGCCGGAGGCCGGTTCCGCCCGCCTGCCCCAGTACAACACCTGTATTCTGGCGCTGGTGCTGGACGCCTGGGACAACCGGGGCACTCAGACCGCCGACAAGGCGTTTGCAGACAACCCGGCTTTCCGGAGGCGGCTGAACCAGTTGAAGCTGACGGAGCCGGTGCGGTCCGATTCGGACACGGGAGGCTAAGCCATGGACGTGAATGCTGGAAAGCTGAATAAGCGGGTGGAGATCGTGCGGATCTCCACCTCTGCGGATGCGGACGGCTACACTATCCCCACGGAGACGGTGATCCGGCGCCCATGGGCGCAGTTCTCCCGGGTCAGCGGCTCCGAGGCGCTGCGGCAGGGCGCGGACATGGGTGACGTCAAGGTCCGGTTCCTGATCCGCTCCGGGCATACGGCCATCAGCCGCAAGGACCGGGTGCGGTACAGCGGCACGGACTACGAGATCGAATACGTCAACGACTACGGCGACAGCGGCGAGTATACGGAGCTGATCGCCCGGAAGCTGACGGCGGGAGGCTGACATGAGCGTAAACGAGACCATCATCCGGGCGGTGACGCCCATCGTGCCGGTATGCGTTCCGGATGTGTACCGGCCCGATGCCGGAGAGACACCGGCGGAGGTCTACTGCGTGTTCAACTACACAGAGTCTCCGGATGTGTTCGGAGACGATGAGCCGCAGGCCATTCGGTATCTGATCCAGCTGCACTTGTATCTGCCGCTGGGGCAGACGCCGCTCCGCCTAAAACGGCAGCTCCGACGGGCCATGCTGGACGCCGGCCTTGCGGTTGGAGATTATACCAACGCCAGCGATCTGGAGAGCCAGCACTACGTTCTGGAGTGTCAGGCGCTGGATCTGGAGGTGGGCTGATGGGCTTCACGGTCAGAGGGCTTGACGAGTTCTCCCTATCTCTTCAGGAGCTGGCAGAGCTGCCGAACGCCGTGCAGGATGACATGCTGGAGGCCGGAGCCGCAGTTGTGACCAAAGCCCAGCGAGACAAGGTGATGGCCTACGGCATCTATGACCGGGAGAGCACCCAGCATGTGGCGGATTCCATCAAGCCGGGCAAGGTAAAGCTAAAAAAGGGCGAGAGGGTCATCTATGTCAGCCCCACGGGTAAGCGGAAACGGGGCAACACAGAGACCCGCAACGCGGAGATCTTATTTGTCAACGAGTTCGGCAAGAAGGGCCAAAGCGCCCGGCCTGCCGTGCATGACGCCAACGAGGCCAGTGCGGAAGCCACCACGCGGGCAGAGTTTGAGGTTTATGACAGGTGGCTGAAATCCAAAAAACTGTAAGGAGGAAACCATGGGCAACAAAGCAGTTAAAACACCTCTTGGGATGGTGTCCAGTTACTTCTTCCCCTTTGCCAGTGAGCCGGTGGGCACCCATCCGGTCTACGGCGAGAAGGTGGACATGGGCGCAGCCGTCAAGGGCTACCTGAGCCTGACCACGGCCTCCGGCGACATCACCGGCGACGACGCCATGCTGCTGTATTTCGAGCAGTTCGTCTCCGGCCAGATCGACGTGGAGACCACGCTGAGCGATCTGGAGATCAACGCCAAGATCTACGGCCACAGCTACAAGGCGGGCCGGGAGACTGCCAAGGGCGAGGACAGCGCCCCCAACGGCGCCTACGCCTTCATTGAGCCGATCCTGAAGAAGGACAAGACCCTGGTCTACCGGGCCTCGTTCTTCTACAAGACCACGGCCATGCTGAGCGCGGAGAAGCAGGAGGCGGACACCCGCAAGAGCGACTTCAACCCCAAGATGAACGCGGTGAGCCTGCGGGTGATGAAGGACAACGCGGACGCATGGCGCGAGCGGCAGGAGTTTCCCACCCAGTCCGAGGCGGAGGCGTTCATTGACTCGCTGGCGGGCGGGACGGCGGCCTACGGCGTGACCATCACCCATATCGGCACCGGCACCAGCGATCCCGGCGAGGGCACCACCTATGTGACCGCCGGGCAGAGCCTGGCCATCGACTTCGGCGCCAAGGACCCCACGGCGCTGTATGACAACGCCGTCAACGTGACCAGCAAGCTGGCCACGCACAAGTACACCGTAAGCTCCATCGCGGCGGCTCACGAGATCGTGGCCGTCTGGAGCACCTGATTTTTACCGCAAGGACGGCCCGCAATGGGCCGCCCTTGCAGGAGGTTTATGCCATGCGATATGTAACGTTTGATTTCGACGGCAGCCCTCTGCCGCTCATGCTGACGGCGGGGGCGCTTTTTGATATTTACGACCGTTTCGGCGTCCATGACAGCATCCTGCGGGCCACTGGGGCCATGGAGGACACTCCCCAGGGCTGGATGGCCTGCTGTGAGCTGGCGGAGCTGCTGATGCAGCAGGCGGCGCTGTGGCGCAAGCGGCAGGGCTATGCCTACCGCAAGAGGTCCACGGGCTGGCCGTGGCGCTCTCAGGACCGGGCAGCGGTCCGCACCGCCGTTCGGCAGGCCATTGCGCGGGGATTTTACCGGGCAGTGCCCTCCGGAGAGGACGCCGGGGAGGTCAACTTAGTCCTGGCGGCCCGTGATGAGGAGCGGGCGGAGGACCCGGAGCGGCTGAGGGCCGGTTTTCTGGCCGTATGCGCCGCCCGGCTGCATTTGGCCCCGGCAGACGCCCTGCTGCTGACGCCGGGCGAGTATCTGGACATGGTGACGCTTTTGAGCGGCGGAGAGGAGGGAGACTATGGCGGTCCGGCAGATTACAACTGAGATCTCGATCAAAAACGAGGCGGAATTTCGAAAGCAGATGAAGGCTGTGAACAACAGCCTTTCCGGTATGAAGTCCGAGATGGCCAAGGTTTCCGCCGAGTTTGACGGCCAGGCAAACAGCGCCGATGCACTCCGGAAGAAGCAGGCCATTTTACAGCAGCAATATGACCAGCAGAAGGAGAAGGTCCAAGCACTGGCCCGGATGCTGGAAAGCGCCAAGAGCGCCTACGATGAGAACAGCGATGTGGTTTTAAGCTACCAGCGGCAGCTGAACACGGCTACGGTGGAGCTGATTAAGTTCGACCGGGAGCTGAAGAACACCGACAAGTATCTGGACGAGGCCGCCCAGTCCGCAGACGGTACGGCGTCCAGCATCGACGAATTCGGCAAGGCCGTCAAGGACGCCGGGGATGAGGGCTCCGACGGCATGGGACAGCTCAAGGAGGCGTTCGGCCAGCTGGGCGAGGCAGCCAAGAGCGGCGACATCAACGGCGTTGTGGCGGCTCTTGGCTCCCTGAAGGGGCTGCTGGTGGGCGGCGCTGCTGTGGCCGGGGCCGAGGCTCTGGCGGACGGCATCATCAACATCACCGAGTCCACCAAGGAGTACCGAACCATTTTAGGGACGCTGGAGGTATCCAGCAAGCAGGCCGGATACACCCAGGAGCAGACCACGGAGATCTACAAAAAGTTTCAGGCGGTGCTGGGCGACACGCAAAAGGCCGCCACGGCTACCGCCAACCTTCAGGCGCTAAAGCTGAGCCAGGAGGATCTGACGGTGCTGATGGAGCAGGCCATCGGCGCCTGGGCCACCTACGGCGACTCCATCCCCATCGACAGCTTGTCCGAGAGCATCAACGAGACGGTGCAGGTGGGCAAGGTCACCGGCGTCTTTGCGGACGCCCTCAACTGGGCAGGCACCAGCGAGGACGAGTTCAACGAGCGTCTGGCCGCCTGCGCCGATACCACCGAGCGGGCCAATCTGGTGCTGACACAGCTATCAGAGCAGGGCCTACAGGCCACCGGGCAGGCGTGGGTGGAGAATAACCAAGACGTTATCGCCGCCAACACCGCCCAGGAGGCCATGAATGAATCCATGGCCCAGCTGGGCGAGGCGCTTCAGCCTGCGGCCAGCTTTTTGCTGGAGTATGGCTCCGCTCTGGTGGATATGGCAACAATGGGCATCAACGCCATTTCCGGATTGGTGGAGTGGTTTGACAATCTTTTTAACGCGCAGCAAAAGGCCACGCAGGCCAGCTTTGCCGCCATCGACAGCCAGTACAATCTGGCGGACTACCAGGCCAACGGCCTGGTCAATGCCGGCGGTGTCATCGACTACGCAGCCGCCAAGCGGATGCAGGACGCCGGAACATTCAAGCGGGCCGCCGGTGTCTCACGGAGCGACGCCCTCAAGCGGGGCTGGAAGCTCAGCCCTATCAACGGCTCCCACGCCGACGGACTGGATTACGTCCCCTTTGACGGTTATGTGGCGGAGCTGCACCAAGGCGAGGCGGTGCTGACCTCCGGCGAGGCCAGCTTCCTCCGCAGCGCCATGGCGGCGGGGCGGACGCTGGGCGGCGGTCGGCGGAGCAGCCGGGCCGTGTCCGATTCGGACACCGGCGGCAGCGGCGGCACGCCGAAGGTCTATGACCTGACGATCCCGGTGGAGCTAACCATTGACGGCGCCACTTTCGCCCGGAAGGAATACAAGTACCGCATCGCAGAGGACAACCGCCGGGGCGTCTCTCTGGCGGGGAGAGGAGGCAGCCGATGACACGGCCACCCTATATCGTAGACGGCGTGGATTTTACCGACTACGTCAACCGCTGGCAGTACTCCGTGGGCTATGTGTACCGGGAGGGCTCCAACGCGGCCCTGCGGCTCAGCGGCTTACAGCCCCGGGACCTGCTGGCCATCAAAACCCGAGTCTCCGTGACGGTGAATGACCAGCAGGGGCCGCAGCTGGCGGCGCTGCTGACGGCGGTGCTGAAGAACTACGTGCAGCTCACCTACTTTGAGCCCAAGGACAACGCCGTCCGGACGGCCACCTTCATACCCACGGTGGAGGAGGTCAGCATCCCACCGGTGCCCGGCTCCGTCCGCTGGGGCAAGGGCTTCCGGATCACCATGGAGGAGGAGTGACAATGGCAGTCAACGAGATCCGCTATAAGGGCGTCAGCTATGCCACGGATGACACAATCAAAGTGCCCTCCGGCGTCTTATACGAAGCCAAGGCCCTCCGCTCCGACAGTCTGGAGGCCAACAGCCTCACCGTCACGGTGTTTTCCAATGACAAGGCCATCATGGGCTTTGCGAAAAATGACAAGGTGGAGTATTTCCGCAACGGCCACCGGGTGGGCGTGTACTATCTCCAGACGGTAGAGCGGGTCGGCAGCGACGCCTATACGCTCTCCGCCCTCTCCGCACTGGGGCGGCTCATCACCATGCGCCACGTGGGCGGCATCTACACCGGCCAGACGGTGGCGGAGGTAGTCCCCCAGATCTGCGGCCCGGTAGAGGTGATGATCGAGAGCGTATACGCCAGCCGCAAGCTGTACGGCTACCTGCCCTATAGCAACCCGGATACCAGGACCGGCAACGGCCAGAGCGCCAGGGACAATCTGGCCCAAGTGCTCTTTGCCATTGGCGCAGCGCTGGGAACGGACGAGAACGGCGTGATGCGGGTGGAGAAGCTGTGGGACGGGGTATCCTGCGCCATCACGGCGGACCAGATCAACGAGGACAGCTGCTCCACCGTGTATGAGACGCCGGTCAGCGCCGTGGAGGTCACGGAGCACCAGTGGGTGCAGAATCAGGAGAAAACCACCCTCTTCGATGGCACGGCAGAGGAGGGCACCCTGGTGACCTTTGACGACCCGGCCCACGACCTGACGGCGGAGGGCTTCGCTATCACCGAGCAGGGGGATAACTACGCCATCCTGTCCGCCGGGACCGGCACCCTCACCGGCAAGGGCTACACCCATCTGACCCGCATCGTCCGCCGGACGGTGACGGAGGGGGCGGAGGAGAATGTGGTGGCCATCACGGACGCCACGCTGGTGTCTCTCACCAACAGCGTGGACGTGGCCAACCGCATGGCGGACTACTACAGCCACCGGGAGACCATCCAGGTGGACGTGGAGCCGGGGGCGGAGCACGCTGGGAGCGTGGTGCAGATCTATCACCCCTGGGACAAGGAAATGGTTCAGGCCTGCGTGGAGAGCCGGGAGACGGTGATCTCCGGCATCCTCAACAGCCAGACCCGCGCTCTGGTGGGCTTTACCCCCCAGCAGCCGGAGGCGTCGGAGTACTTCAACCAGCGGCTGGAGGTGCTGGTTGACCGGGAATTTACCGTTCCGGACGGATGCACCAGCCTCCACATTGTAGCTGGCAGCGGCGGAGACGGTGGCGGCGCTGGCCACAACGGAGAGGCCGGGACGGACGGCGGCACGGCGCGGGTGGCAAGCGGAAGTGCTGGCGAATCCGTCGGCACCCAGGGTAAGGGCGGTAAGGGCGGCGCGGCTGGGCTTCCCGGCAGCGGCGGCAAAGTCCTAATCTTTGACGTGGATGTGACGCCTGAAGACGTGGTAACCATCCACATTGGAACGGGCGGAGCTCCCGGCGAATTGGACGGGGCGGCAGGCAACTCCGGCGAGGCCACCACTGTGACCGTCAACGGCACCGTGTACAGCAGCGCAGACGGCAGCCTAATGCCCGCAGGGTATGTGGACCCCACCACCGGGGAAGAGTACGCCGTGACCGGCGACGCAGGCACCCCGGGCGGCAAGGGCGGCGACGCACAGACCAAGAGCGCCGCCGCGGAGGCCGGTGAAAACGTGGGCGAATATCTCGGAGCTTCTGGAGGAAGCGCATACATTGACAGTGATACGCCATCTAATATTGTGTTTGACAGTTTCAGGACAACACGAAGCCACATTAGCTCTGGGGCGTATGGAGCTGACACTGGCTATCCCATAATGACCAATGGTGAGCAGGGTCAGATTATTGTGTCTGGAACCAAAAAAACAATAGGTTACTCAAATGGAAAGTACATTACAGGCACAGTCTACTGGGACGTCCGCAACGACTCTGAACCTACAACTGCTAACACAGTAATTAGCAGCTGCTATGAAGGTGTTTGCACTGAGGGAGATGTAACTGCAACTAAGATTATCAACCATCGTAAATACGTAAAGAAAACCGTCCAGCGAACCTATGGCCGCCTTGGCTCCGGTGGCGGCGCAGCCGCTCAAGGACAAAGCGCCACAAATAAAGCTGGTGCGAACGCAGCTGTTCCGGCGGAACAGACGATCCCTGGCTCCGGCGGCCACGCAGGCCATGGCGGTCACGGACCGCTCGGCGGCGGAGATGCCGG
>ERZ1035027.742-NODE-742-length-17221-cov-4.475999_pt1 | contig 17221 bp, 20 predicted proteins | sample MGYA00520604_ERZ1035027 | MGnify/ENA primary metagenome ERZ1035027 (study PRJEB33766, sample SAMN09781743) | gut metagenome | biome: gut microbiome | host: Homo sapiens | place: Madagascar | study: EMG produced TPA metagenomics assembly of the PRJNA485056 data set...
CCGTGCTGAGTCTGCGGCATGTGGAGGACGCCGACATGGCGGAGGCCCAAGCCGCGCTGCTGGCGCGGGACCTGCCCAACTGGCTGCCTATCCTCTACGGCCTTACCGCCATGTTCGGCGACGACCCGGACGACCTGGAGCAGATCGACATCTGGGACGAGAGTCTGTGGTACCTGTGCAACCCCTCTTTGGGCAAGCATCTGCGGCTGCGAAACATCCGGATGGAGGCCAAGGACGCGCACCAGAGCGAGGCGGCGGAGAAGCTGTTCCGTTGGCTGCGCCTGAACCAATGGATATCCGTTAAGGCAGTGGGCTGGATCAGCCTGAGCCTGTACGACAAAACGCAATGGGGTCCGTCCAAGATGGCGGACCGCGCCGAGTGGCTGGAGCAGCTCCGAGGGCTTACCTGCTACGGCGGCGTTGACTTGTCCACCTCGAAGGACCTGACGGCCTTCGTCTTGCTGTTTCCTCCGCAGCTGGGTCTTGACTGTGCCGTGCTGTGGCCGTTTATCTGGCGGCCCCGCGGCACAGTCGAGGAGGCGGAGCGCCGCGACCATGTCCCGTACCGGGATTGGGAGCGCGCCGGCTTCCTGACCCTCTGCGAGGGCGATATTATCGACTATTCCATGGTGGAGGAGCGGATCCGCTGGGCAAAGGAGACGTTCGATCTTAAGTTGGTGGGGTTTGACCCGTATCTGTCCCGCACCATCACTCAGCGGCTATCTCCCATCGTGGATATCATCGAGGTCCCCCAGGACCTCAAGAACATGTCCCCGGCGATGAAGGAGACCGAGGACATGATGACCCGGCACCAGTTGCTCCATGTCCACAACACCTGCTTCCGCTGGAACTTCGGCAACGTCCGGAACTATGTGGACGGCAACGGCAACTGCAAGCCAGTCAAAAACCGTTCTGCCGGGCGCATAGACGCCGCCGTGGCCAGCATTATCGTTATGGCGGTGTGGATGATCGCCCGGAGCCAGAAGCCGGACCTGGCCGCAGCTGTGGCCGCGCCGGGATTCTCACTGTAGGTAGGAGGTGCCAATGAAACGTGTATGGAACGCCCTGCGCCGGATTCTGCCGGAGCTGCTGCTGATCCTGGCGGGCCTGCTGATCGCAGGCGGCGTATGGATGATCTATCCCCCGGCGGGATCCATCACAGCCGGCGTGCTGCTGGCTGCCGGTGTGGTCCTGGACGTGCTGGGCGAAAGGAGTGACGACACATGAGCATGATCAAGGGCCTGCGGGCCGCCACCGCCCGGTCTCCCACCCGGAAGGCCGTCACGGTGCAGACAATGGCGGCGGCCGGGCTGACCGTCTCCGGCGTCAGCGCCCCGGGCGAGGAGTCCCGACTCCTCAGCGCCGTGGATCGCTGCATTGAGATACTGTCGGACAGCGTGGCCAAGCTGCCGTCCTATGTGATCCAGCGCAGCACCCGGGAGCGGGTACCGCACCAGATCCTGTACCTGCTGAATGACCGGCCCAATGAGGCCATGGCGCCCTTTGTCCGGAAGAAGGTCCTGGAGACCAGCCGCCTGGAGGGCGGCAATGCCTACGACTGGATCGTCCGGGACCCCAAAACCGGCCTTCCCCGGGAGCTGATCCCGGTGCCCTGGCAGCTGGTGCAGCCTTGGCGGGACATGGGCGGGCGCGTCTGGTACGACGTCACACATCCCGTCACCGGCGAGGCCATGCGGCTGCCGCAGGAGGATGTGTGCCATTACAAGAACGCCACCCGGAACGGCCTCAAGGGCATCGGCACCCTGGCCCGGGCCGGAGAGGTGATCTCCACCGCCCGGGCGGCTCAGCAGTATGACCTGGCCTATTACGCCAACGGCGGCCAGCCCAGCGGCGTCCTCCAGACGGATTCCGATCTGGGCGGCTACGCCAAGGGTCCGGATGGCAAAACGCTGTTCCGGGCCGACGGCTCCCCGGTGTCCCTGAAGGACCAGCTGCGCAGCCAGTGGGAGCGGGTCCACATGGGGCCCAGCAACGCCCACCGGGTGGCTATCCTGGATCTGGGCCTGGACTACAAGCCCCTGGCGGCCAGCAATCGCGATGCTCAATTTGTCGAGAACAAGCAGCTGTCCATTGTGGACATCTCCCGCTACTTTGGGGTGCCCCTGTATAAGCTCAACGAGGGAAAACAGGCGTACGGCTCCAACGAGCAGAACGCCATCGAGTATGTGACCGGCACCCTGCATCCCATCATCACTCAGTACGAGGAGGAGCAGTCCTACAAGCTGCTGACGGCCACAGACCTGGGCAAGTACGAGATCCGGATCAACATGATGGCCGAGCTCAAGGGTGACACAGCCTCCCGGGCCGCTTGGTACCGGGCTATGTCCGAGCTGAGTGTGTTTTGCCCGGACGACATCTGCGCCCTGGAGGATATCCCCAACGTGCCCGGCGGGCACCTCCGGCGAGCCAGCCTGAACTACGTGCCTCTGGACATGTGGGAGGAGCTCAGCCGCAAAAGAAATGGCGGCGCTGCCGCTGGGAAGGAGGAATGACCTGTGGAAATGATCGTAAAATCCGCCCGCCTTGAAAAGCAGGCCGTGGACGCCCAGGAGCTGGCTCTGATCAACGCCCAGACCCTGCGGGAGTTCTCCGTCGAGGAAGTGTATACCTTCCGGCTGCTGGCCTGCGACAACCGCGTGGACCGCGACAACGAGCGCTTCACGGACTCGACCCTGGAGCAGCTAGCCGCCCTGTATGTGGGCCGCCCGGTGCTGCGGGACCACAGCTGGAGCGCCGGCATGCAGACGGCCCGGTGCTATGCGGCCAGCGTGGAGCCGGACGGCGACGCCAGGTGCCTGGTCCTGCGGTGCTACATGCCCCGCACGGCTGCCACCGCGGACACCATCACCGCCATCGATGCGGGGATCCTGCGGGAGTGCAGCGTAGGCTGTGCTGTGGCCCACGCCATCTGCTCCATCTGCGGCGCGGACCAGCGGACGACCCTGTGCGAGCACTGGCCCGGCCGGGAGTATGACGGCCAGACCTGTCACTTTGACCTGGACGGCGCTACGGATGCCTTCGAGGTGAGTCTTGTGGCCGTCCCGGCGCAGCCTGCGGCGGGCGCCATCAAATCCAAGCGCTACGGCGGCGCCGAGCCGCCCCAAACACCCCCGGCGGAAGATTGGACGGCTGCGGCCGCCCTGGAAATCGAGAAAAACAGATTCTGAGGAGGTAAATTATGAGACGAAAGATGAACGACCTGATGGCCAAGCGTGCCGGTATGCTGGCCGATGCCGAAGCGGCCTACAAGTCCGGCGACCATGACGCCTACACCGCCAAAATGACGGCCATCGGCAACATCAACAGCGAGATCAATGAAGTAAAGGCCCTCATCGATGAGCAGGACCGCCAGTTTTTGGCCAAGGCTCCGGATGCCAAGGAGGAGGCCGAGAAGGCCGCCGAGCGCGGCAATGCCCTGATGAAGGGCGGCGAGGTCAAGTTCTCCACCGCTGAGGTCCGCAAGGCCATCACCCTGGCTACCGGCACCCTGGTGCAGCCCACCGGGGTGGGCACCGATATCCATGGTATCGTAGGCGGCGCTGTCAGCTCCATTGTGGACCAGGTCCGCGTGGAGGATCTGAACGGCATGGGCGCTTATCAGGAGCCCTATGTGATCTCCGAGCTGACCGCCAACGCGAACACGGTGGCCAGCAAGGCGGGCTCTGCCCGCACTGCCAGCACGGATCCTACCTTCGGCATCGCGGAGATCAAGCCCTACGAGATGACGGTCACGTCCTTTGTCGACCGGAACCTGGCCCGGCTGACTCCCGCCAATTACTACGCCAAGGTGTACAGCATGGCCATGAAGGCCATGCGCCGCAAGCTGGCGGGTCTGATCGTCAACGGCGACGGCGAGACGACCCACGTCATGCACGGCATCAAGACTGCCACCAACAAGGCTGGCAGCGCCATCTATGCCACGGAAAACGTGTCCGCCGTGGACGTGAACCTGCTGGATACCCTGTACTTTGCCTATGGCACGGATGATGCCCTGGAGCCCAACGCCCGGCTGCTGCTGACCAAGCAGGACCTGAAGGCCATCGGCAAGCTGCGCGGCACCAACGAAAAGCAGCGCCTGTTTGCCATTGAGCCGGACATGGGCAACCCCAACGTCGGTATCATTAGGGACGGCGGCGTGGTCATCCCCTATACCATCTGCTCCGACCTGACCAGCCTGGACGGCGCCACCGCCTCCAGCTCTGCTGCCATCCAGACCATGTGCTACGGCAGCCCCGCCAACTACCTGCTGGGCCTGTTCGGCGATTTCACGGTCCGCGTGGATGAGAGCTACAAGGCACAAGAGCGCCTGCTGACCATCCTGGGCGACGCCTTCATCGGCGGCAACCTGGTGGCCGACAAGGGCTTTGTGGTGGCCACCGTGCCCAAGGCCGGCGGCTGATGGCGGCGCTGACCGACGAGCGCCGCGCGGAGCTGGCGGCGTACTGCCGGATGGACGAGCTGTCGCCGGATGATGAGCTCCTGCTTACGCAGGCCTATCTGTCGGCAGCGGCCTACATGGACGCGGCGGGGGTCAGCGAGCCCGCAGACTCCGGGCGGAAGGCCGCCTATGACCTGTGCGTCAATTATCTGGTGGCCGACGCCATGGACCGCAGGTCCCGGGAGGTATCCGGTACCTTCGCGGAAAACCGGAGCTTCCGCCTGCTGCTGAACCAGATGAAACAGAGCGAGCCGGTGCCCGATTCGGGCACCGGCGGATAAGGATACGGCTATGTACATTGACCCCGGGGAGCTGAATAAGCGGATTCGCATTCAGCAGCAGGACCCCGACACGGAGGCGTGGTCCGACGTGATCGTGCTGCATGCCCGCGTCAACAAGACCGGCGGCGGACAGGCCTTCGATGCCGGAGCGGATCAGCACCCGTATGTGCTGGATTTCGATATCCGGTACGGTCCCACGGCGGCTAAGCTGGTGTATGCGCCGCACCTGTACCGCGTTCTCTATGCCGGACACACCTTCAAGGTGGTGGACACCGACGACTACAAGGAGGCGCACCAGTACCTCCGGATCAGGGGGCGCATGTATGAGTAGCCGCGTGAGGCCAGAGGAACTCTCCGACTCCCTGGGCCAGGTGCTGACGCTGTATGCGGATGACGTCACCTCCCAGATCAATGCCGTGGGCGAGGCCGCTATGAAGGATTTGGTCCAGGAGACTCGGCGCACGGCCCCGAAGGAGTCGGGCGATTACCGCAAGGCGATCACCTCCACCCGGGTCCGCGGGCTGGCCGGAGATCGTTTCATTTGGTATGCCCGGGGCAAGGAGGGCCGCCTGACCCACCTGCTGGTCCATGGTCACGATATGGTCCGCAACGGACGCGTCGTGGGCCGCGTCAAGGGCAATTCCTTCCTGGGGCGTGCGCTGTCCCGCCTGATCCCGGACTATCTCCGCAGGGTAGAGGGGGTGCTGGGCGGTGACGAGTGACATCCTGACCGCGGCCGGGATCCCGTTCCGGCGCTCCCGGTTCCCGCAGCCTGCAGAGGGCACCTATGCGGTCTACACCGACGATATAAGCGCCGACGGCGCCGACCAGGTCAACTGCATTTTTGCCCACAGCGTCACCGTAGAGCTGTATGAGCCTGCGCCGGATGACGCTGCGGAGGCTGCCCTGGAGGGGCAGCTGAACGCCCGGGGCATCCCCTGGGACAAGCAGGACCGGTACTGGCTCCAGGCGGAGCAGCGGTACCAGGTCATATACGAATTTGACTATGTGGAGAAAAGGAGGATCTGAACTATGGCCAAACGCGACAAGAAAACCATTACCCTTGGCTCCGGCTACGCCTACCTGAAGGAGTACGCTGACGTGGTTCCAGCCACCAAAGAGGACCTGACCACCCTGTGTGCGGACGCGAACCTGCTGGGCTACATCAAGGGCGGCGCGTCGCTGGAGTATACCCAGGAGACGTATGAGGAAAAGGACGATCTGGGCCTGGTGTCCAAGATCATCACCACCGACGAGGAGGCCATTATGAAGTTGGGCCTGCTCACCTGGAACGGTGCCACGCTCAAAAGCCTGATCGACCGTTGCACGTCGTCCGAGGCCACCGGCCTCCGGACCACCAAGATCGGCGGCGCCGGGAATGCCCAGGGTAAGTATTATGTGCTCTGCTTCCACTGCCCCGATTCCATCGACGGCGACGTCTGGGTGGTCATTGTTGGCCGCAACACGGCCGGCGCTACCCTCACCTTCGCGAAGGACAACGGCACGGTGATCGAGCCCGAGTTCAAGGCAAAGCCCCACGACACTGCTGGCACGCTGGTGCTCCTCTTTGAGGAGATTGCGTCCGCTTAACGCTCATCCTGCAGGGGCGGCCCTGTGCCGCCCCTGCTGCTTTAGGAGGAAACCTATGCTTGACTTTACCGCATATCAGAAGCCCACGTTCATCGTAAAACTGCGCGGCAGCGACACCGCGCTGCGGCTGATCCCTCCGTCCGTGGAGCTGGTAGACGAGCTCCAGAAGGTAGGAGAGCTGCTCCCGGATGCCGGGACCGGCGACCAGAACGCGCTGGGCGCCGTTTATGCCATCGCAGCTGCGCTGATGAGCTGCAACCGCGACGGGATCACCGTCCAGCCGGCAGACATGACCGGCAAGTATGATCTGGATCTGGAGGATATGGCCGTATTTTTTGCCGGGTATGTAGAATTTATCAACGGCCTCTCAGAAAGAAAAAACTGATGCTCCCTTGGTATCCTTCCGGCGATGCCAAGGGAGATCACGGATATAGCGTTTCCACGCCTTGGCACAGGCTCGTGGCCAGCTATGCCGGTCTGAGCCTGGACGCCGTGGGCCAGCTGGATTACCTCCGGTATCTGGCCCTGCGGCGGGACGCGTACATTACCCGCCTGGAGCAGACGGAATCAGGCCGGGAGTACCTGGCCAACGCCTGGCGTATGACGCAGACGCGGCCAGATCGCGCCGCACTGCGTAGGCAGTTCGGCAGCAAGGAGGTATAATCCATGGCCAACAAATTGATTCGGGGCCTTACCGTCGAGATCGGCGGCGATACCACCAAGCTGGGAGCGGCCCTGAAAAACGTTGAATCCAAGAGTAAGAGCCTGTCCGGGGAGCTGAACGCCATTAACCGGCTACTCAAGCTGGACCCGACCAATACGGAGCTGCTTGCGCAGAAGCAGCAGGTCCTCTCCGAGGCCATCAGCGCTACCCGCGAGAAGCTGGCCGCGCTCAAAGAGGCGGAAAATCAAGTCCAGGAGCAGTTTGCCCGCGGCGAGATTTCTGCAGAGCATTACCGCACATTCCAGCGGGAGCTCACGGCCACCGAGGCCAAGCTGAAAGAATACGAGGACGCCGCCAAGGATACGGACGAGGCTCTGGAGAACCTCGGCAAGGGAGCCAAGACCGCCGAGCAGCGCACCAAGGAGCTGGCGGAGCGCTCCGGCCTGGCCGAGAAGGACCTGGATGCCCTGAAGGACAAGGCCAATGACGTGGCCGACAAGGGCTTGAAGGTCCTGGCCGCTGCGGCTGCCGCTGCCGTTGCCGCCCTGACGGCGGCTGCGGAGGCCACCCGCGAGTACCGCACCAATATGGCCAAGCTGGACGTAGCCTTCACGGACAACGGCCACAGCGCGGCAGAGGCCCAAGAGGCATATCAAGAGCTGGTGGGCGTGCTGGGCGAAAGCGACCAGGCCGTTGAGGCGGCCAACCACCTGGCCAAGCTCACGGATAACGCCAAGGACCTGGCCACCTGGACCGGGGACATTCTCCCCGGTGTATTCGCCACCTTTGGCGACTCTTTGCCCATTGAGGGCCTTACCGAGGCCGCCAACGAGACGGCCAAGGTGGGGCAGGTCACCGGCCCCCTGGCGGACGCCCTGAACTGGGCCGGAGTTTCCGAGGACAAATTTAACGAGTCCCTGGCGGCCTGCTCCGACGAGCAGGAGCGCCAGGCGCTGATCACCGGCACGCTGTCCGGCCTGTATAAGTCCGCTGCCGCTCAGTATAAGCGTACCAATGCCGAGGTGATCCGGGCCAATAAGGCCAACGATGCCTGGACGGCCTCCCTGGCGAAGTCCGGGAAGGTGATGGAGCCCATCGTCACTGACGTGAAGGAGCTGGGCGTGGAGCTGCTCCAGAGCGCGGAGCAGCCGGTGCAGCGGCTGACCAAGTATATTCGCAGCACCCTGTTGCCCACCCTGGAGAAGGTGTCCAAGTGGGCCCTGAAGAACGGCCCCCAGCTTATCGGCGTGGCCACTGGCCTGACAACTGCAATGGCCGCCTACAAGGCCGGCGCATTGGCGGCGAAGGTGGTTACCAGTGACCTTACCAAGGTGGTCCTGGGCGCGGAGAAGGCGCAGAAACTCCTGAATCTTGCCACAAAGGCTACCCCGTGGGGCTTGGCTGCGGCCGGTGCCGCAGCGGTTATTGTCGCGGTCGGGGCGTATTCTGCTGCGATGCGGGAGGCGAAGGCGCCTGTAGACCGCCTGACGGAGTCGGAGCGGGAGCTTGTGGAGTCCAGTATAGATGCGGCAAAGGCACTGCAGGAGCAGGCCGACACCACAAAGGAGCGCCTGGACGGCATATCATCGCAGTTTGACAACGTAACCAGACTGTCCGACGAGCTGTTTGAGCTGGCCGATGCTTCCGGCCACGTTCAGGAGGCCGACCGTTCGCACGCCGAGGTCCTCCTGAATCTGCTCAACGACGCTCTGGGAACGGAATACACAATGGTAAACGGCCAAATTCAGGCATACGCCGAGCTGCGGAAGGGCATCGACGACACCATTTCCGCCAAGCGGGCCGAGGCCATGTTGTCCGCCTACAAAAGTGATTACGAGGAGTCCCTGAGGGCCCAGGCGGAGGCATGCCGCGCCGCTTCGGCGGCCTACAAGGACTACCAGGCGCAGCTGCAAGAGGTCACGGGACTGGAGAACGATCTTACTAAGGCGCGGAAAGCCTACGTAGACAGCAACTACACGATGTCCGACCTTGAGCTTGTGCGCATTCAGACCGAGCTGGACGCTGCACGCAAGGCTCTTAATGAGAAAACTGACGCCTGGAAACAGCTGTCGTCCGCTGCCCTCACATACAGTAGCAATATCCGGAAGTATGAGGACGCGCTGACAGCCGCGCAAGAGGAAAACAGCGACAAGGTTTGCTCGATACTTCAGGATGAAGTGGGCGAGTACAGCAAGTGGTCCTCCGCCGTTAATTCGTCCACCTCTGAGGCCATGGACGCTCTGGGCCAGGCATCCATGGAGGCAGCAAGCCGAGCGCAGACGTTCCGCTCGAACTTCGAGAACGGCGTAGACGGCTATACCAGTTCCATGGTCAGCGAGGCCGAGAAGGCAAATACCAAGTTGTGGGCGGCGTTTGCGGAAACCCCCAGCAAAGCCCTCAAGTTCGGCCAGGACGTGGGGGACGGCATGGTCAAGGGCATGGAGTCCAAGCGCAAGAGCGTGTATGACACGGCGGAGAGTATTGCCAACGGCATGTTCCGGCGGCTGCGGGCGGTGACCCAGACCCACAGCCCCTCCCGCAAGATGGAAGGCGTGTTCCGGGATATCTGGGCAGGCGCTGAGGTAGGCACAGAAAAGGCTGAAAAGCCCATCCTGGCCCACACCCAGGACCTGGCCGAGAAAATCCTGAACATCGACGCAGCCGCCAAAATGCCCGCGCTGGCCCTGCAGCGCATTACCCAGCAGGACCAGGCGGCGCGTGTCGCTGCTTATCAGGCGGCCACCACGGCGCCCGGCACGCCCCTGGGCGACCTGTCCGCCAAGCTGGACCTGATACTGGCGGCCATCGACCGCGGCCAGATTATTGCCCTGGACGGCGACCAGATCGTGGGAGGTACCGTGGACCGCGTAAACGCGAGGCTGGGCCTGATCAGCACCGAAAACAGCAGAAATGTGAGGTGATCCCGTGGCGCGAAAAGCGATTATCGGCGAATACGATACGGCGGCCCAGGGCTGGACCCTGTGCGCATGCGCGCTGGATCCGCCCGCCTGGCGGGAGAACCTGGTGGAAGTTCCCGGCATGGACGGGGCACTGGATCTGAGCCCGTACCCCAGCGGGGAGGTAGCCTACAGCCCCCGGACCCTGTCTATCACGTTGGAGTGTTCGGACGGCACCCGAGACAGCCGGGAGACTGCCATCAACACCATGGTCAACGCCTTGGACGGGAAATCCCTAAAAATCACCCTGCCGGACGGCGTGGACCACTATGTCCGGGGCCGGGTGCGGGTAGCCCGGCAGTACAGCGACCTGGCGCACGCCCAGGTTATCGTCTCCGCTACCTGCGACCCATACCGTTACAAGGCTGCACCTACCACGGTCACGGGGACGGTGCCCGAATCGGGCACGCTGTCCCTGACCCTGGCCAATGAGCGCCGGTCGGTGGTGCCCACCGTGGAGGTGTCGGCGGCTGCAACGCTGACCTACGGCGGTAAGGACATCGCAGTGGCAGCCGGCAGCCATTGCAGCCTGGATATCCTCCTGGCAGCCGGCAGCAACACCCTTGCCGTCACAGCCGCAGCCGGGACCACAGTGTCCGTCACCTATCAGGAGGCATCGCTATGAGCTACACTGGCGCGGTATGCGGCAAGGCTATTGCCGGGCTTGCCGTCTGTGGCACGGCCCCCCAGGAGACTGCGCAGGACTTTGCTGGCTATCAGCTGCGTTACGGGGATTACATCCTGTACGATCCGCGCGGCGCCAACGAGGTGGACCGGCTGTGCGCCTCGGCGGCGTCGGTGGACCTTACCGCCGGCAAGGCGGGTTCCATGGAGTTCTTTCTGCCGCCGGATCATCCCTACCGGGACAAGCTGCCCTATATGCGGCCCGGTCTGGAGCTGTTGCAGGGCCGCTATGTGGTGTGGCGGGGCCGCATCACATCCCAGGTGTGCGACTTCGCCAACAGCCTGAAGGTATCGGCAGAGGGCATTATGGCCACCCTGAACGATACCACGGTGCCCCCGTTCGTGTTTCCGGACGATTTCGCCGAGGACGTGGGCTATCAGGCGGCTGCCAACAACGGAAACGTGGTAGATTTTCTGTTTCGCTGGTTCCTGGCCCAGCACAATGCCAAGGTATCCACGGATCAGCAGATCAAGCCGGGCGTCTGCACCGTGACGGACGCCAACAACTACATTGCCCGCAGCGCCACCAAGTATCTCACCACCATGGAGGCCATGACCACCCGCCTTACCGGCTCCGCCCTGGGTGGATACCTCCTGATGCGCTACGAGGCGGACGGAAACTATCTGGACTATTACGCGGACCTGCCGCTGACCAACGCCCAAGCGGTGCAGTTCGGCCAGAACCTCCTGGACCTGGAGCGCCAGCTTACCGGCACCGGCATCTACACCGCCATCCTGCCGGTGGGCAAGGACGGCCTGACCATCACGGAGCTGGCCGACGGCGATCTGACGGACGACCTGGTCAAAGAGGGCCCATACGTCTGGTCCCGAGCCGGTGTGGCAAAGTACGGTTGGATCTGTCCCGGCCCCACGGATTGGCAAGACGTCACCGTGGCCGGCAACCTCCAGTCCTACGCAGCGGCCCGGCTGGCTACCTCCGGCTGGGCGCTGGAGGAGTCCATTACCTGCAAGGCCATTGATCTCCACGTTACAGACGCCGCTGTGGCCGCCTGGCGAGTGGGCCGGTATACCATGCTGGCCACCACGCCCCACGGCATCCAGGCGGCCATGCCTCTGCTGCAAATGCACATTGATCTCTTGGACCCGGCGCAGACCACCGTCACCATGGGCCGGACGCGGCGTACCTTTACCAGCGACGTGGAGGACGAGCGCAACCGCGTATCCCAGGGCATGGATGAGGTACGGCAGGAGACCGATGAGCGGATCAACACCGTGCAGCAGATCCTCACTGAGCGCATGACGCAGATCTCCCAGTCGGACCGGCAGATCCTCCTAGAGGCGCTGGAACAATATGTGGAGATCGGGGATTTCGAGGCCTACAAGCGGGTCATGGATGCCACTCTGGCCATTCTGCCGGATCAGATCCGCATGGAGGTATCCGAGGAGATCACCGAGCAGGTGGAGGACGCCACTGGCGATATCCGCCAGACCGTCCGCACGCTGAACCAGTACATGAGCTTCAGCGCGGCCATGGGCATGCTCCTGGGCAGCGAGGGGGACCCCGTAAAGGTGCAGATCAACAATCAGGGCCTAAACATCCTTCGGGAGACCCTGGCTCTGCTGTCCATCAACCAGCGAGGCGTATATACGCCGTCGCTGTACATCCGGCCTATGGACCCGGACGATCCCACCGCCGGGTGCCTGTATCTGGGCAATCTGGTGGTCCGAGTAAACCCGGACGGCTCCGTGGTCGGCGCAAAGGGGGTGAATGCCAATGGGTGAGCTGTACGGCTCCAAATCCACATACGGCTGGCGGCTGCGGCTTGGGTATACCATCCAACAATCCCGCAGCAACAACCGCAGCACCATCGCCCTGTCGCTGCAGATCTACGACGGCACCGGCGAGAGCTACAACCAGGCGGCGAACAGCTGCTACTATGTGCTCCAGGGCACCAAGGTGTACCACCCGTACAGCTACAGGGCCAAGGGGTGGTACGATCTCGGCACCAAATCCATCACGGTGGATCACGATTCCAAGGGGGAGGCATCGGTAACGCTGTCCGCCGAGTGGCACAGCGGCTTCTCCTCCCAGTGGACCCCGGCCAGCCTATCCGTATCCGGCAAGGTTACGTTGCCCACCATCCACCGGGCGTCCTCCCTGGCCGTTCCGGCCCTGACGCTGGGTAGCTCCGCCACGCTGGCGGTGACGAAGGCGGACAGCAGCTACACGCACCGGATCACATACGCCTGGGGCACCCACTCCGGCGTGGTGTCAGCAGAGACGGGCGCGACGTCCATTACCTGGACGCCGCCCCTGGACCTGGCCAACGATATCCCCAATGCTGCTGCCGGCGTGGGTACCCTGACCATCACCACATACAGCGGCGGCACGGCCTTGGGCAGCCAGTCCTATAGCTTTACGGCATCCGTGCCTGCCAGCGCGGCCCCTGCGGCCTCTGTGGCGCTTTCGGACGCCGGGGGGTATGCAGATACCTATGGTGCTTACGTGCAAGCCAAGAGCCGCCTAAAGGCCGTCACGACGGCCAGCGGGAAATACGGGGCGACGGTCAAGGGCTATATCCTGGCCATCTCCGGCCTGACGGCCACCGGGGCTACAGCCACTACTGGCGTGCTGCCGGAGTCCGGCACGGTAGCCTATGCCGTCACCGTTACAGACTCCCGGGGGCTGTCCACCGTCCTGCGAGGGACCATCACCGTGCTGCCCTACGCCGCGCCCGGTGTGCGCTCCATCAGCGCCGCCCGCTGCGATGCAGACGGCACGGACAACCCCGCCGGAGATCATGCCAAGGTGTCCTTTGTGGGCGCGGTGGCGCCGCTGAACGACCAGAACACGGCCGCCTATGTCATCCGCTACCGGGCCCAGGGGGCGGACACCTGGAGCTCCCAGGCCGTGCCGGACGCCGCCGGGCAGTATACACCCAGTGCCTATGGCGTCATCCCGGCCGCGGTGGACACCGTCTATGAGGTGTGCATAGCCGTCACCGACGCGCTGGGCAGCACGGCCAGCCTGATTGTGGTGCTGCCATCGGCGCAGGTGCTGTTCCGGACGGCGCCGGCTGTGGACGGTCTGTCCATCGGCCAGTATCTGACCGAGGCGGCCACGCTGATTGTGGGCGGACTCATCAAGCGGCTGAAGCTGCCCGGTCCCGCGGCGGTGTTGTTCGGAGGCAAGTCCCTCCTGGACTATCTCCACCCCGTCGGTAGCATCTACCAGTCTACGGACCCCACATCCCCAGCGGACCTGTTTGGAGGCACCTGGGAGCAGATCAAGGACCGGTTTCTGCTGGCGGCTGGTGATTCTCACGCGGCTGGCTCTACCGGCGGCGAGGAGACCCACACGCTGACCAAAGCGGAAATTCCGGACCACGCACACACCCTGAAATACACCGGCCAGAGCGTAACGGAGGGCGTGAACGCCATCCGCCTGTATCAGGCCGCAAGCAACCAGTACAATGCGTATTCCGGTGGGCAAGCCTCCGATTGCGGCGGCCAGGCCCACAACAATATGCCGCCGTACCTGGCCGTGTACACATGGCGCAGGACGGCATAAGGAGTGTATTACATGCCTGATATCAACATTACCGTCACCGATAAGCGCCCGGTATGCACCGCCGGGACGACCGTTGTGTGCGACAACAGCGATTATATCGTACACTGGGACCTGGACGGGGAGTGGAGCGCATACGACACCAAGACCATGCGCGTGATCTACATGGACAGCACCTACGCCGATACCGTGTTTACCGGTGACATCGTGGCTTTGCCTCCGGTGCCTGTGCCCGGGTGTGTGCAGATCGGACTCTACGCCGGAGACATCCATACCAGCCGCATGGTGCTCCTGCGGGCGCTGTCGTCTGTGCGGTCTGCCAGCGGCGCTCCCGCCAACCCCACGCCAGACGTGTACGATCAGCTGATGGAGCTTATCAAGGGCCTGGGTGGCGTAGACCCGGATGACATCGCCAAGGCGGTTGCTGATTATCTGGCCGCACACCCGATTAAGGCAATTGCCGGATAAAGGAGGATTACAGATGGCGCTTACAAAGATAAATTACGTGAGTGGAAAAACAGTTATAACTGCGGAAAACTTAAATGATATACAAGATGCAGTCCTCGACTTAGAAAGCAAGGACGGCGTGGGAATGGGCATCACCGGCGCAACGGTCGGCCAGATTGCCAAGATCACCGCTGTGGACGAGAGCGGCAAGCCTACCGCGTGGAGTCCGGTGGATATGCCAAGCGGTGGAGTCTCTGGAGATGTGACAAACATCATCACATATCCCGTTGCACAGAAATACGAAGTCAGCGACTACTACAAATATGTTTCATACACTCAAGCAACACTTAACACAGACGGGACGCTAAACGAAAGCGGTGTTGGGTTTACCACGGATTATCTTCCGGTGATCCCCGGAGAAACGTTGTTTTTGTCCGCGACTGTCACTAACAAGGTGGCGTTCTTCAGCAAGAGCAAGGAATACATCGGCCAGATAACCGTAGCAAGCGGCCAAACAAACTACACAGTGCCAGAGAATGCAGCACTTGCGCGTTTCGAGAACGTGTATAACGGAGGCAATTCTGTGCGATTTGAGTGCCGCGAGAAACCACAGCAGGGTATCACACGCCTGAAAGACTTAATCCTCTCTCCGCTGCATTCCTCCGTAGATTTGCTCGTGACTGGAGATAGTAACACATATGGCTACGGCTTGAGCGACCGGGAAAATGAAGGGTGGGCATACCTATTCGCAAAAATGCTTGCCACGATCACCGAGATTCATGTTGGGTATATGTCTCCATATGCCCACGCATTAGCATATTCCCCCTATGCCTCTACTGCTAATTTCAAGCCCGGATCAAGGCTTGCAATATACACCGACGCACAGAGCGTCACGCTAAACTACAATAAAGGATATAGCGAGACATGGAAATGGTATGTGAATAACGTGGAACAGGCGGAGACGGAGAAAACAATTAGTGGACTCGGCGATGGCGTGAAGAAAGTCGAGGTGCGTTTTACTGGTGGCCAGACGGTCAATCCCAATCTATCAATAAGCAAAACAATCACAGTCACAAACAAAGCTTCTGTCGGCTGCGGAATCCTCAACTGTCAAATTGAGACGGGACATGATTGGCTGGTGCTGATGATCGGGACAAATAATCGTGGGGCGAGTGGCGGTATGGTCGGCAATGGCAGAGACTATTTGGCCTATGCTGGAAAAGGAACGTTTATAGTGCCATTCCCCAACCGGAAAACAGACGCATCCTACGTTGTCTCACAAGCTCAGGTATATGGTGATCTGACCTCTACCCTCAGGAGCATAAATTATGAGATATGCGATGCATCTGATTTTGGATATGCATTTATTCAAGATGACAGTTTGTATCAATCTGACATGATCCATTACAGCGCAAAGGGGCACAAGGCGATTGCAAACATCGTAGGTGGGAAACTCGGGTTCCCCGTAACGGCATTGTAATGAAATGCCATCCAAGGCGCAAAAAAAGGAGGGCGATTAGCCCTCCTGCTTGAGCGCTTGCGTTATCAGGCGCTCGACGTAGTTTGAGATGCTACGGCCCTCCGCTTCTGCGGCGGCCTGGATTTTCTCCTTGAGCTCCGGCGTGAGCCGGATGTATAGGCGCTCTGTCTTGGCCATCCTGTCCTCCATCAATCCATTGCTCGGCTGTATGCCAGCGACCAGACACCCTGCTGCTCCATCGACAGGCAGGTGTCAAAGCGAGCCTGGGCCGTGTCGTCGTCGATCTTGGCGTATTGCTCGGCTATAAGCCGCTCGATATCGGGGGTGCTTGCACGCATGTCGTGCAGTTTGTGGACGTAGCGCGAGGCCATTTTCAGCGGGAACCGCTGCGCGTTAAGTGTGTCCGTGAGATTGTCGCTGTCTGTGGCGCGATAGCAGGCGGCGTAGATGACGGCAAGCGCCTTGACCTGCTCGTTGGTCAGCTGTGTAGTCTTTGCCATGGTCGTAATCCTCCTTATCCAATGTCAACGTTGCGGCTAATGCGGGGCTGGTCGGGGTGGGCCTTGCTCCACGCATCCGCGAATGCGATGTCCGTAAACTCGATGTCGTCAGCGAGACGGAGCTTGCCGACGGAGGTGATGGCGTTTGCGACAGTTACGGCGGTCTCCCTGGTCATGGGGGCAAAGTAGAGGGACTTGGCGTACTTGACGATGTCCCAGTACGCGCCATTCGCTGCGTCGTCCAGCGTTAAGGTGTTCGCACCGCCAAACCAATCCGCAAGGGGTACGCTCTCGCCGATCCGGGACTGCCAGTCGTCGATGATCTGCATCGGGTTCCCGCCGAGGTTGTATACAAGCAGTCTGGCACTGCCGCTGTGGAGCTGGCCCATTCTCTCGATGATATCCATGATGTTGTCCTTTCCGGCCGTTTGGCCTGTCCGTTACCTTTAGCTTGGTTATATTGTACGCACATTGTGCGTACAAGTCAATTGGCAAAATAGCCAAACATTACGCAAAAAATAAAGCAAAAACACAAATTGAAAGGAGATTTTACATGAAAGAAAACACGATCAAGGCCGCGCTGGCGGCCGCCCTGGGGGCGCTGTGCGCCTACGGGGTGCAGCTGCTGGT
>ERZ1035027.743-NODE-743-length-17167-cov-11.554406_pt1 | contig 17167 bp, 20 predicted proteins | sample MGYA00520604_ERZ1035027 | MGnify/ENA primary metagenome ERZ1035027 (study PRJEB33766, sample SAMN09781743) | gut metagenome | biome: gut microbiome | host: Homo sapiens | place: Madagascar | study: EMG produced TPA metagenomics assembly of the PRJNA485056 data...
TTTAGAAATGGTTGCTTGGTCTTTACCCAACATTTCTGCCAACCACTTGTTTGAGCGCTTGGTTACTGCCAACATTATTTTCAATCTGTTTACATCTTTCTTTGCCATACATTATTATAAAATAGGTGAATACGCTTGCAAAAGTACGAAAATAATTTCAGAGAAAGGCACAAAACCCTCAAAATCTTTGCAAAACAAGCAAATAATTGGGTTTTTCGCAATATTATTCCTTTCATTGATAATCATAAAATATGAGCGAAAAAGGTTGTTTTGGAGCTTTTTGAATTACTACAAACACAGAGAGATGACATAAATATCATTTCATTGACCTGCACAATCAAAAGATAAAATCGGAAATTTATCGTTGTTTTCAGTGTTAATTTATGTTTTCTCATGCTTTCATTTTGGGGTTTCTTGTTTTTGTTGTTCCTAATTTGTTTCTTTCGTCATTTTGCTATTTCAATTAGTGTTGATTATCAGCGTGTTACAAACAATCAGTAAGATTTCAAGAAGAAGATAATGCTCACCGTCGGTGCTTGTATTTTCTTGATTGCGGCAGCGAACGCATTGCCTTTGTTCTTCGGTATCACTAACTAATCGTAAGTTTTCGCTATGGCACAGAGTAATGAGGCTATGCAGGGATGCCAGATGTTCACAGGCTTGCAGCGACCATTGGAGTTCATGGGACTTCAGGGGCGTTATATCACATGGGCTGCCATAACGGCAGGTGTCGGCATCCTTGGATTCATGTTGGTTTATGCTTTGGTGGGGTTCGTCATCGCCCTTGTGTTCACGGTTGTTTCCCTCAGTATCGGAATTGGGTTGATAATGATAAAGCAGCGGCGAGGACTTTACACGAAGAAGACCGACAAAGGAATCTTTATATATGCCTACGGCGAACGTATCTGATAGAAATGAAATGGAGGTAGGCTTGTCCTGAATAGCAGGAAGAAGCCTACCTTTCAATGTTTAATTTAATGAATAATGATTAGAAATATGAACGGACGAATCTTGATAGTGACGATGCATAATAAGTATCGTGAGAGACAAGTTTACATCATGCCAGAGACTTTTGCCGTGGAGGTGGAAACCAATGGAACCGAAATTTATGTCTCTTTTAAGAGGTTTGTGGATGACAAGGAAAAAATAGCCTCGATGGTGGTAATGACGGAAGACTGCGATACAGATGTTCTCACTCAGGAAGCCTTATGTAAATTCCAGTCGAAGTTGGTTGACGAGGTTTGCCAAGGAATCTGCAAGCATCTTCTTCAGCGAGAGCAAGATGGTCCTCTCTTTTATAACTTGGAACATTATGCCATGGCTTGGGTTGAGCCAACGAAATCTATTTATAATTCACTTGTCTATGACAAAAGCAACTTAAAGCAATGATTGTATATGCCGTAATAATTTTTGTCGCCGTATGTATAGGCATGGCCATCTCGGTCTATGCCTTTGGAACAGGCAGCAAGCGAGCCAAGATCTTCAAGGAAATCTATTTCTCCGTCGAGGACATTGATGGTGTTGGAGTTCTCTACACGAAGACTGGTGAGTTCTCCGCAATTCTTGCCATGCAAAATCCTGTGCAGAAATATTGTGCGGACATCAATGAGTATGGTTCTTTCTCTAACTTGATGACCTCTCTCATGGCGACCTTGGGAGAAGGCTATGCAATCCATAAGCAGGACATCTTGACAAGAAAGAATTTCCATTCTTGCGACGAGGGAAACAAGGAGTTCCTTTCACGGAGCTATTTCAAGTATTTCGAGGGAAGGGAGTATAAGGACTGTACGACCTATATAACCATTACCCAAGAAAACAAGAAAAGCAGGTTGTTCAGCTATGACGGCAAGAAGTGGAAGGATTTCCTTGTAAAGGTCGGTAAGGTGAGAGACCAGTTAAGGGACAGGGGCATCAACTCGAAGTTCTTGACGGCGAAGGAAGCTAAGTTCTTTGTTGACCAGTATCTTTCCCAGGACTATACAAGCGAGCATGTTTCCCTGAATAATTTCAAGGTCGGTGAGGAGCAAATCGGTGTCGGCGAAAGAAAGTTCAAGATATACAGCCTTGTCGATGTCGATAGCGTCGTCTTGCCGACGCTGATAAGACCCTATACGAACATAGAGGTCAACAACATTTGCATGCCTGTTGACTTGTTGGCGTTGATAGACAATGTTCCCGAAGCCAAGAGCGTCGTGTTCAACCAAGTGGTCTTTCTGCCGAGTCAGAAGCTGGAGATGAGCAAGCTCGCCAAGAAAAAGAACCGCCATTCCTCGTTGCCGAATCCAAGTAACCAGATTGCTGTGGATGATATAACGAGGGTTGAGGAACTTGTTGCAAGGGAGAGCAAGCAGCTTGTCCATTGTCATTTCAACTTGGTAGTGACTGTTGATAAGGATGCGGACATCCAAAAATGCACCAATTATCTGGAGAATGCTTTTGGTCGCATAGGAATCCAGATAAGCCAAAGGGCGTATAACCAGTTGGAACTCTTCGTGGGTTCTTTTCCTGGTAATTGCTATTCCATGAACAAGGATTATGACAGGTTCTTGACCCTTGGCGATGCGGCAGGATGCTTGATGTACAAGGAGAAACTTCCCAAGAGCGAGGACACGCCGTTGAAAGTCTATTATACAGACCGTCAGGGTGTTCCTGTTGCCATAGACATATCGGGAAAGGAGGGAAAGAAAAAGTTGACGGACAACAGCAACTTCTTCTGTCTCGGTCCTTCTGGTTCAGGAAAGAGCTTCCACATGAACAGCGTCGTTCGCCAGTTGTGGGAGCAGAACACGGATGTCGTGATGGTTGATACAGGAAATTCCTATGAGGGGCTATGTGAGTATGTGGGTGGTAAGTACATCAGCTATACGGAAGAGCATCCTATCACCATGAATCCTTTCAAGATTCAGCGTCAAGAGTTGAATGTGGAGAAGATGGACTTCTTGAAGAACTTGGTCATGCTCATATGGAAAGGCAATGCCGCCGTCCCTTCCAAGATAGAGGAACTGCTTATCGAGCAAGTCATCAAGGAATACTACGAGGCATATTTCATGGGCTTCAAGGGATATAGCAAGACCCAGATAGAAGCCTTGCACAAGAAATTCTTGATAGAGACAGCCACTGAGGGCAAGCCTACGGACACCAATGAAGATGTAGAGGAAAGAATATGGAGTAAAATCAAGGATATGGAAGACCGTCGCAAGGCATTGGTAGTAGATGAACTATCCTTCAATTCCTTCTTTGAGTATAGCACGGCGAGGCTTCCCTATATCTGTAGCGAGAACAGGATTACTGGTATCGACATGTCATCGTACAATTTTTCCATGTCTGAGTTCTATCGGGGAGGAACCTATGAGAGAACCCTGAACGAGAACATCGATTCCTCGTTGTTCGATGAGACGTTCATCGTATTCGAGATAGACACCATCAAGGACAACAAGACTCTGTTTCCGCTTGTCACCCTCATCATCATGGATGTTTTCATCCAGAAGATGCGAATCAAGAAGAACCGCAAGGTGCTTGTCATCGAGGAGGCATGGAAGGCGGTTGCTTCTCCGATGATGGCGGAGTACATCAAGTACCTGTATAAGACCGCCCGAAAGTTCTGGGCGATGGTCGGTGTGGTAACGCAGGAGTTGCAGGACATTATTGGCAGCCCCATTGTCAAGGAAGCCATCATCAATAACTCGGACATCACGATACTGCTTGACCAGGGAAAGTTCAAGGAGCGATTCGATGACATCAAGGCTGTCCTTGGCTTGACAGATGTCGAGTGCAGCAAGATATTCACCATCAACCGCTTGGAGAACAAGGAGGGACGAAGTTTCTTCAGGGAAGTTTTCATACGCCGTGGCTTGGTCAGCGATGTCTATGGTGTCGAGGAGCCAAGGGAGTGCTACATGACCTATACGACGGAACGAGCGGAGAAGGAGGCTTTGAAACTGTACAAGGAAGTGTTGCGTTGCTCTCACCAGAAAGCCATCGAAGCCTATTGCCGTGACTGGAACCTTTCTGGCATTGACAAATCACTTGCCTTTGCCCAGAAAGTCAACTCGGTAGGTCATGTTTTGAATATACAACAATAAAATAGTTAAGAACAATCATGAGAAAGTTTGTAGCCATACTGTTAACCCTCGCTCTGACAGCCCTCACTGTCAGGGCGCAGTATGCGAGTGTCAATGTTGACTACAAGACGATGGCAGCCATGTCCGAGGCTTTCACGACGGAAGCCTCCATGGAAGCCTTGCACAATGAGAACCTTCAGAAGATATACGACAGCTACACTGCTGCCGAGGTGGCGAGTGCAGGAATATTCTCCTCTAAGTATCTTGACAGAAAGGCACTCACGAACCTGAACCTATGGAACAGTGCGGACGAGAACTATTATTATAAGCGTATCTACAACATAGTCTCGAAGCGAATCATTCCCAAGACGCTCACCTGTGCGAGGTTGATGATGGAAGACCCCTCCACGGCAATTTATTGGGGAAGTTACTTGTTGAAGACCACGGAGGATGTGAAGTCCCTTTGTCAGCAATTCGAGAGTGTCGTTACAAACTCTTCCCTCAGTTTCAAGGATTTGCCTTTCTTGGAGATTTCCGAGCAGTTGAAACCAATCTTTGACTTGGCTAAGTTGGGAGGTGTGGATTGGAAGGGTATCTTTGAGAACTTGGGCGATGACATAGCTGGTAGCTTTACCAAGGAGAACTTGGAGAAAGACTTGGATAACCTGATAAGCAGAGGTGTTGGCTTGGCAGGTGCAGGGTTCGGTAATGGCATGAACCAACTTTTGCAAGGCACAAGTTTCAACGGCTCGTTTGACGACAAGATGGGAAGCGTTCTGACCCTTGTTGACAACGCAAGCGGCATGTTTGCCGATTACAAGAATCTCTCAACTACGCAAATCTTGGAGAAGTTTGCTGGCAAGGACAATATTGAAGGTTTCTTCGCCTTGGGTGACTATAACTTGACGAAGTGGATGGATGACTTCCAAAGTGCAGCCAAAGGTCAGTATTATACGCAGAGGGTGTATATATACAGGAGGGACTATGGAAATGAGAAATTTTGTGATTACCAACCGCCAACGGATGACAATAGCATCTTGTACGGAGACCAGTGGTATAGGATCAACACAAAGGATGAGAATTTCTATCCCAATTCTTCCCAGACAGAAGCTATTCTGAGTAATTCGGAGAACTTTGCTGGGTGGAGCCGAAAGAAAGTGTCTGAGTTGAATACGCAGGATTCCAAGTATAAGTATAACATATACTATAGTAGGTCGGCATATATACTGAGCAAAAAGAAAAGCGGTATGTATGCCAAGGCTTACGCTTATAGCATCAGCGTAACCAAGTCATGGGATGTCAAGAAAGAAGTCTATGAGGCAGTCTTTGACAGTTACAGCATGGATTGGAATACGTTCATGGCTCAGATGAATGCTCGCCTCGCCCAGTATAATGCCAATGGTGAGCATCAGGAGATAGAGAACTCGGAGCAATTGAATGACTATATCAGCCAGCATCCGCAGGTGTCGAACTATACCTATTATATAGGATATGACAATCGACATTACTATTCGGCGACAGATGCGAGGAAATTGGCAGGCTCGTCATCCGCTACCTTCACTATCACATGCCATGACGGTGGACAGTTGGGTAAGGGAAGCACCACTTACAAATGTGGCAGTTGTGGTAAATATGTGGATAATCATACAAAAATGTGTTCGATGGCAACCACTCTTGGCGGTGACAGCCAGATTGATACAAATGAGTTGCAAGCCAAGCTCAATGAGTTGCAGAAAGAAGCTGCTCATTTGCAAGCTCAACAGGATGCCTTGAACAAGGAAAACAGCGAGCTGTTACGAAAAATGTCTCAAAGTACCTCGTCTGCAGCGGCTGAGTCCTATCGAAAGAAGTATGAGGGAAACAAGAAGAAAATAACAGAGCTACAATCACAGATTGATGCGACCAACAAACAAATCGCCGACACAAAGCAAGCTATGCAAGAAGCAGAGGAAGGTGAGAGAGCCCAGACGGATGATTACAATCGCATTCCCCAGTTGATGAAGGCAATGAAGGATGCGTATCATATAAGTTGGACAGACGATGGAGCTTGGGAAGGTTATACCTTTGTCAGGAACGGAACAGTAGGAAGTATAAAAGGAACTGTAACGTTCAAGGCAACCCTTTCCATAGCACGAAAGCCAAAGTATTTCCTTGGCATCAAGATACATCGTGCCATTGTGCAGATAGATTGGCAGCTGACCAGTTCTTGGAGTGACAGCTCAGTTGCGGAAATCATGGAACTCGACCCAGCGAAGAGCGATGAGGAAAACGCAAGGCTTGTCAATGAGAAAATCAGTGAGCTTGCCAAAGAGTTTCCGAATTGTGATGTCAGCGTTGAATATTCCAAGTCACCAACTTCGGAAACAGAAGATACGGATGGAGTGAGACATTTGCTTTGGGCAAGTGACCGACTTGAAATCGCCAGAGGCATCGAGGCACGTTTGGCAAAGATATACACGGATCTTGTCACTGTGGAAAAATTCCTTCATTACAAGCACAGCCTCTTGGACTGGGTTCACGACTTGATTCCGAAGTTGAATGCCGACAGTGACAGAAAATTATCCATAGCGGAAAAATGCCGTAGGCGTTGGTTGCATAATGGAGGCAGTGCCTTCTATGACGAAGAAAAAGAAGATGACCGATTTGATGATTAAGACAATAGTCAAGTAAGATGAAATAATATTAAAAATAACGGTAATAAAAAATAATATGGGTAATATAAACAAAGATATAAAGCTCTGTCATATAGGTAGTAAACGCTATCAATATTTGTTGGTTATGCTACTTGCCTGTCTGACAAACCTTCTGCCTTTGGAACTGAAAGCGCAGTTGGTGCCCAAGGATATTCCGACCATAGAGGCATACATCAATGACCACAAGAAACAGCGTAGCTTGCTCTTTGCGAGAGCGACCTTGGAGGAGAGCAACAAGTTGCTTCATCAGGCAAGCCAAGTAACTCATAGGGATTATCGTGACATCAATCTCGAACTTGACAAGTATACCAAGGCTTTCGATGTGATAGACCTTGTATATAACACGGTAAGCACTGGATTCAATGTCTATCGAACCTATGACAACGTAAGTGATAAGATTGGCAAGTACAAGACGTTGCTGTCTGCCTATAATGACAAGATTGTTAGGCGTGGCAAATTTGAGACCGCTGACACCTTGTTGCTGGCTGTCAACATAAGGGCTGTAAAGAACCTGACGAAAGAATGCCAAAGTTTATATTCCTCGGTCGTGGTCTTGGCAGGTTATGCGAGTGGAAAGGTACATTGTACCACAGCCTCCATGATGCTCATGGTCGAGAAAGTCAACAAGTCGTTGGATAGGATAAAAGCCATTGTGAACAGTGCCTATTATCAAACATGGAAGTTCATACAGGCGAGAACGAGTTACTGGAAGTCCGAGCTATATCGCTCCAAGACCATTCGGGAAGTCGCTAACGATGCCATAGAAAGGTGGCTGGAGGCAGGACACCTTGGTTATTGATATTAATGAACGAAAGATTATGCATAAGATTAAAACAATGCTCGTCTTGGCGATGTCTGTATTCGCCATCCATTCCAATGGTCAGAGCATGACCTATAACCATGACGCTTCCAAGCAAGCACAGATAGAGGTCATGGAACTGGGCTCAGGAACATTGACGCCAGAGATTTACTATACGGTTTCCCACAATAACTATAAAAAGGGAGCGAAGGCGGTAACTTCTGTAAAGAACCAGTTGCGCATAGCTGCCAATACTTCTTCCTTGCCACAGGTTGAGTATGCGGACAGTATCAAGTCCGACTTGGAGGGAAGGGCAAAGGTCGAGGTCACCAATGTCGCCGACAGGGAAGTGGATCTCGCTTGGCTAACGGAAGGAAATAAAATTCAGGAGAAGCTGATGGCGATGAAGTCAAATGTCAGCTATCTCACAGGCAAAGCCAAGCAGGAAGAGATTGATTCGTGGAATGAGCTTGGCAAGATGTATGACTTTGCCATCAAGGTGACAAAGAAGGCTTACATGCCGAATAGCGAGAGGCAAAAGCAATACCTTGCCATATTGGATGAGATAACTGCGTCGAACGATTACCTTTTGCTGAGGATTCGTTATTTGACAACGAAGAACAAGGCAGACAAGCTGGTGGCGGCTTTGGCTCGCTTCCAGCATAGGGTCGGTGAAAATGCAGCGGCATCATATAACCGTTGGCGTGACTCCGCCAACGAGGCTGGGCATTCAAAGATAGAAAAACAATAAAGCAACAATAGAATTATGAGCAATGACAGTACAGCGGTAGATTTCGGCATCAACCTCCTTGAAGAGGAAATTGATGATGTGATATTCCGAACGAACGAGTTCTTAACGGACGCAACCTTTACAGGCGGACAGGGACCATTTTGGTGGTTACTGGTGGTTGTCGTTACCAATTCTCCAAAACATGACCTTAATCGCTGTAAATCAGCCATTTATAAATTCTTGTCTCGTGACACAAAATCAGCGAGGGACAAAAACGGGACAAAACCACGGAAAAATAAAGTCAAGAACACTTTGCCCGAAATATCCCTTGTGGAATACCTCTGTTTCGTTTGCAAAGGTACAAATTTGTCCCTTGAAAAACGAGGGGAAATCCCTATTTCTCTCATTCACAACTCATTTTCCTACCATTGTACCCCAAATGTGGTTATTGCAAACGGTTTTGACCTCAAACGCCTTGGTTTGCGAAAATTGGGTGTTAAATTTTGTTTTGCACTCTGTTGGACATTTTCAAAAACGAGAACTGGCAATAGAACCAAAGATTTGCCACCCTTATTGTCCAATCCTTGGTTTTGTGAATGTTTGAACGATAGACATTTGAAGATGCTGAATTTCAAGTAAGTGTCCGACCAATCTACCACATTGCAGCATGGTAAAATAGAACCAAAGAATTGAAAATCAGCACTTTTAATAAACCATAACAGCTGCTTGAATATCATTGGCAACAATATACCTTTGCAGCCGAAATCGATAACGAAATAAACAAAATATCAGATTTATGACAGAAAAGAACGCATTAAAGATGAACCTCGACCATGAGCGCAAGATAGTGGAGCTTCAGTCGAGAGTGAACAAATTGGAGAACCTTTGCTATATGACAAAGGAAGTGTTGAACCTTGAAGAGGCTTCCGCCTTTCTCGGCATTGCCAAGAGTACGCTCTACAAGATGACGCATCTTAACCAGTTGCCATACTTCAAGCCTGCTGGCAAGCTCATCTTCTTTGAGAAGAAAGCCTTGCTTGACTGGGTGCGTGGAGCAAGAGCCATGTCGGAGGAGGAGATAAGACTGGAGGCTGCAAACCGTCTGAATGAAATGAACAATAGACCATAGCATCATGACGAAAGATGAACTTGTAAACAGTCTGCAAAAACGTGACCCTCTGTTGGCTAATGCGGTCAGCAATATGGTAGACTACATTTCCGACCGCTTTCCTGCTGCTTACCCAAGCAAGGAACAGACGGAAGCAGTCAATACCTATCTTCATTCGGTCTATGCTGACGGTGACGGAACCATGTCTGAAAGAAACTGTGAGCATCGAAGAATTGCATCACAGAAAATTACCATCAATGCCATACAAGTGCTTGACAACCCCCAACTTGACCGACTGCAACGTGTGCTTGACCATATCGCATACGACAAGGAGTATTATATGCCAGAAAGAGGCTTCGGCATGAGGCGATAGTTTCTCTTTTCACAGCAGAGATTTTCCGCATGACAGTAACAAAACATTTACACAACTAATATCATACAACGATGAACAGTAATATTTTCAACAGCATTATCCTGAGTAATGAACAAGTAAACTATCTGATGGGTGGCACGGCTGGCATCAATCGCCTTTCATGCCTTTATCAACTCATTCAGATTGTGACACGACAGATTGAAACCTCAAATGAGGTTGGGGAGTCCACAACAGAATTGTGGGAAGTGAACATGTCAGAGGTGGCTCTATCCAAACTATGGAAGTGTGACCGAAAAACCGTCTCCAAGATGCTTGAACACATGAACAAATTGGGCATCCTTTCTTCTGTACAGACAAGACGAGGAAGTGTTCACACATTGCTATGCATTTCTGCATGGATTGTTGACGGCAAGAAATATGTCAATCCTCACTATGTTCCCATCAACCAAAGAGACCATTCTGGCAAGTCTAATACTATGACTTCCACAACCGCATTCCCTAACAAGGAGGATCCGCCCATCAAAAATGGCGGTACTTCTCCAACACAACTTGCCAACAGTTCCTTTTCTTCCCTAACTTCAGGAAATAGCGATAATGGCGAGGAGGAAGATGTTCCACCGCCAAGCGTCTCTGACATGGAACTGGAGGCAGAAGCCAGAAGGCAATTCTTCAAAGAACAGATGGAAGTGGAGGATGCCCCACAATTGCTGTTGCTTGGGTAATTTGAGAACCGTTATACAACAAGTCTGTGAACTGGTGCAACCCCAGTGCGTAGCGTGCTTGTGCGTAAACTCTGATAGCAGTGCTATGCAAGAAATACCAATGTCATACAAACGCACTTCGTTTGTCCGTATGCCAATGGACTTCTTGAACGCTCGCAAGCTCGCATTGGGTTGCACACTTTTATAGAAGCAATACTTGGTATGAATAAGAAAAATATAGAAAAGGAGACACCGAAATACACGAGCCGCCTGATAGTAAGGCTTACGCCACAGCTCCATAAGGAGATAGCGGAATATGCTGCTCTTTGCGGACTGACCACAAGCGCATACGCACGCAAGCGGTTGGAGGGCAAATATCCCAAACAACGCCTGACTGACAAAGAAATGGAGGCTTTGAACAGCCTATCGGATGTCAGGGGCGATATACAGAAATTATTCGGCTTCCTCAAAGGTCGTCCGCTTACGGAACGTGAGAACATTCTCCGCAGTGAAATCTTTATGAAACGATGGAGAACAAGCGCAGAGGTGATCTTGAACCGCATGATTGAGATAGAGAAATACTTAACACAATAGAACATACGTCATATATGATAGCAAAAGCAAAAGTAATAAGTCATGGCGCAAATGCTATACGTTACTCAGTGGATAAGGACAAGGCGGAGATTGTAAAGACCAATCTCTTGCCCTATGATATTTCCCCAACGGCAATGTGGGCAAGAATGCTTGCCTTGCAGAAGAAGTTTGAAGACAAGTTGAACCGTTATCATCCGCTCAAACGTAACATGATACGTATCGAGGTTTCCCCAACCTCGGAGGAAACGCAAGGTTGGACGATAGAGGACTGGCAGAGGTTAGCGGATGACTTTATCCGTGAGTTTGATGCTGTTGACCTTTCAGCCAAGTCGAAGCGCAAGAGTGCAAAGGCAACCAACCTCAAAGACAGCCAGTATGTAGTTGCACTCCATCATGACAGCAAGAGTGGCATTATGCACCTTCACATTGATGCGAACCGCATAGACATGAGGGGCAACGTGAATGATGCCCATTATATCTACGAGAGAGCGATGGCTGCTGCCGCCAAGGTTGGGCAACAGCGTGGTTGGAAAGATGCACAAGAGGTGAGCCGCCAAAATAAGAAAGCGATAACCAATGATTGTCTTTCCGTTTTGACTAAGATGCCGTACTTTGATTGGGGACTATACACAAAATGCCTCACGCAAATGGGATATGACGTCAAACTACAATCCGACAGCAAAGGACAAGTGCGTGGCTATGCCATCAAGCGTGGTAACTCCATATATAAGTCCTCGGAACTTGGCAAAGGTCGTTGTCTGATGCCCTCAAAGATTGAAGGCACTTGGGCAAAACTGCATCATCAAGAATTGGAGAAACCAGTTTCAACTCCAACAAAGAATACCCAACAGCCAAAGATTATTACTGTTCCCAAACCCATGCCTACTGCGGACAACACTCCAAAGATACGTCACTTCGACTTTTATACGGACGAGTTTCATCATTATCCTGTTGATATTCCTCAGGATTGTCTGGATGTCATCGACAAGAATATAGCTTTGGATGCCGACAATGTGTTTGCCAGGATTGGTGATGTGCAGAAGACTGCCATTCTTCTCTTTGCTGAGTACATTGATGCTGCCACAACCATTGCCGCCCAGTCTGGCGGTGGCGGAGGTGGTGCAACCTCTGGTTGGGGACGAGACAAGGACGAGGATGAACTGTCTTGGGCGTATCGTTGCGCTATAATGGCTAATCGTCTGTGCAGACCTCGTAAGAAGCAAGGATATGGCAGATAACCGAATGTTCAACCAACAGCATTGAAACTATGCCAATAGGTAAAAGCAAAATCTCAGATATGGATTTCGGATCTTTCGAGAATACGATTGACAAGAATATCGAAACAGACAAGGCATCGGACAAGTTTGACCAACAGCTTCAAGCCTACAAGGATGCTGGCAATAGCTTGACTTTGGCGAAAAGTGGCATTGAAATGGCTACTGCTTCCATGCATGAAGCAAAAGACAAATTGAGTGAAGCCTCAGATAAAGCGAATACTGTCACCAAAGCTATTGAAGCCTACATCGGCAAAGTAAAAGACATAACTGTCAAAGCTAAGGTTGATGATGCCGATATGGAACAGGCAATCAACAACAGGAAGAAACTCATTGAAAACGAGTCCAAACTTCTTGAAGACCACCGAAAGGCGAATAAGGAAATCCTCACTCGCCATTTCTATGATATGTCTAATATGATGTCAAGGAATGAAGGTGTTTGGTTGTCGAATGGTTGGGTAAAGACTTTGCTTTGGATATTCTTGCCGTGTTTCCTTTATACGGTTATTTCGATTGTCTATTTTGTCGCATCATACATAGACAAATAAAAAAGAGTGTCACGACATTATTTCTATATAATGCCGTGACACTCTTTATCTATTTTTGGGGTAATTATCTATTTGCTTCAACAATTTTGGCAATTCTTACACTAACTTCATATAGTAAGTATAACGGAATTGTTACCAAAACAAGAGTCATCAGATCTGGTGGCGTTATAATTGCAGCAACAAGCATTATGATTATCAATGCATGCTTCCTATATTTCGCCAATAGTTGAGAGGATATAAAACCTAATTTGGCTAAAAAGAACATGATTACAGGCAACTGAAATACAATCCCCATAATGAATGTCAGAGTGGTAAAGGTTTCTATGTAAGAGTCTAATGTAATAGTACTACGGATATTCTCAGAAACACTATATGTACCTAAGAAGCGAAACGAGACGGGAAACAATATGTAATAACTCATCAACACACCAACAACGAATAACAGGTATATTATCATTGCTACAGTTATTGAGTGTTTTCTTTCATTTTCATAAAGAGCTGGTGACACAAACCTAAAAAGTTCGTATAATATATAAGGTGATGCACCTAACAATCCCAAATATACAGATGTTGTAATATGGGTCATAAACTGGCTTGACAAATCCGTAGCTATCATATCTACATGGAATTTCTCAAAATGGAATTGTATACCAAATGACGAAATGATTTTTTCAATAAATTGATAGGTAGTAAAATCATACTCACTTGGTGCCAACAACATTTTCCATGTTGTTTCTTTACAAAGAAATACAATTACGGAGAGCGTTCCTGCAACAGCAATAATGCGAAATAACATTCGACGAAGCACTTCCAAGTGTCCGCCGAATGTCATTAAGTTAGGATTGTTTTCTTTAGTCATTCTTCAATTCATCTTTTGATGGATTTTCTTCTGACTCATTCTTGTCTATTTCCTCATTGGGATTTTCATCGGTTTCCTTGGCGTCGTTGACTCCTTTCTTGAATTCACGGACACCTTCTCCTAAGCCTCGCATCATTTCAGGCAGTTTCTTACCGCCAAACAAGAGTAAGGCAATGCCACTAATAAGCAACAGTTCTGTAGAACCGATGAACAGTAACTGCGTTATAAATAATAGATGTGTCATTTTGTTATTCAGTTACAAGGATAACCTCACATGTATCGAAGTTTATCTCCCAACTGCCATTATCACCACTTTCCCAATGGTATTTCTGGGCCATGCTGTCCCACCATTGTTGGAAACGTGTTCCAGTTTCGCCGAGATCCTTCACAAGTTTTTCGTAAAGATCCGTATTGTCAACTGTTACTACTCGTGCAAGCTCATTGAGACCATTACGGCGTTCGAAAAGCTGCTGTATCTCTTTTTTCTCTTCGACAGTTACCTGTCCTACTTTTTTTCTTGTTACCATTCTTCTTTTACATCAAAAGGGTCTAAATAATCAATTTCCTTAATATCTTCACTACCAGACATAAACTTGCCATGTTTTCGTATGTCTATCAGAAGTTTACGACTTGCATTACGCTCTAAATGAGCCACTACACATTGTTCATGGCTCGGTGTGTTTACTTCGAGCGTAGTTTTTCGGTTCATCCAAATGCAACGCTTACATTGCCATGCGTCGCATCTGCGACACAAAGGAGCATGGTCGAGTCGATAAAGCTGACTATTCTTGATTTCGAGTCCGTTTACCATATCACCTATAGTATAGCCATCAGCTGAAAGATAGAACGCAGGACAGACATAAAATTTACCATCGGGCGCAAGCGTCACAGACGTATCACCAGCTCCACAGTTGTTCATCTTCTCAAGCATAATGCGGTCTGTTAGCAAATTCAACTGTGGCGATTTGCCAGATACATAAATCTGTTCAACACGTTCTGCCAAATTCGATAGCAGTGACTTGTAAGCCATAAAATCATCCTCGGTGAATGTCTCGATATCAGTTATCACGACATTAAGGCGTGTTACCTTATCAAGTATTTCTCCTATAATCTTATACTCATTAAACAGACTTACTTTGTCTGTACGTATCAAGTATGCCACCTCTTCCTTAAAGACGTAATCTTTTGCTGCAATCAATGAATCGAACACCACGACATCCGCATTATCAGACATTTCTGCTGGGTAGATGTCGGTATGGTCAATAGAATCTATTGCTGCCAGATACTCTTTAGGCAATTTATAGTTAGGGTATACGAACTGTATATTTAGATTCTCCTTCATTGCGTAGCATATACCATCCTTAAGAGTCTGAAGAGGAATCAGCCTACGATCTGCCTTCTCGTTCGTGTAATGGCAGAATGACGTAGAAGTATCATCCAATAAAATCACAATGTACTGTATCATATCCGCTTAACATTTAGGACTTTCTGCTTTTTTTCTATTCTCGAAAGCTTCGCGTTCACCCTCTTTCTCGAGTTTACGATAGAGTTTGTTCCAATAGTAGTTATTGGCTCTAACGCGCGCTTTATGCATTTTACAGATAGCTGTGCTACGTTGATAGACTGTTGGTGTATCTGCAGCATCATAATTTTCGCCTTGACACCACGCACATCCGCTTGCCACCTCACAGTTTATACACTCATCTGTGGACTGTGTGCAGCGGTCGAGCGTAAGGAACGGACGCAGTCTGTTCTTGTCAATGCCATTATGCACATTACCTATTATCCATGCTTTCTTTGAGCGCAATGAATACTGGGCAAAGCGTGTGCATGGATAGAAATTTCCTTCTGCATCAACGGCAAGCATACGACCAGCGCCACACCAGTTTTGATTATCGTTTTGACAATCCATCGGTTTGCCCATCTGCTCAGTAAAGAACGAACACGCAAAGTCTGTGTAATATCCACCGTCAATGATAGCGTCTGCAAGTTCTGTCAGTTGTTGCTCGAATAGCTTATCGTCGCCATCTTTCCATACGTCCTCAAACACACAGTTGATGTTCACCTCATGTATACCAAGGGAGTAGAGATGCAGCACGCTCTCCTTTATATATGGAATGTCTGCACTACTTATTGTAACCTTCGTTCCTGCACCAGGAAACTGCTTAAGCCAAAGCGGTATGTTCTTTACCACATCATCGTACGAACCTTTTTCTTCTTCAGGCTTTGGAACAATTCCTTTCTCCATTTCCGCAGTCTTCCAGATACGGTTAAGGTCGTGTTTGCGCTTTGTACCATCAATAGTGATGCCAATGGAAAGATGTTCATGATTCTTCTTAATGAAATGCTGCACCTTATCCGTAGCATAATTGATGCCATTTGTAGAAAATGAGAAACGGTATGAGTTGAACCAATGATGGTTTCGGCGGAACATTTCAACCTTAAGATAGTCGCAGATTTTATCAATTAGGTCAATCTCAAGGAATGGTTCACCACCAATAAAATCCCATATCACACTCTCTTCGCTCATATCAGACTCGTGGTCAAGGATATAGTCAATAGCCTGCTTTGCCACATCCCAAGTCATACGCTCTTTAGTATTCTTACCTACAAGATAACAATACTTACAGGCTAGTTGGCAGTCTTTGGTGACGATAAAGGTTATCGATTTGGCAACGCCATCTTCCCATTGTTTGTCTAAATCTTTAATTTTCATCGGTATGCTCCTTTCGAACACTTTACACTACATGTAGTTGTGCAAGCTCTTTTGCAGCCTCCCTTACATGTTGAAGAACATCCACTACCACATTTACCAGTACACGTACTCGTACATGAAGTGCATCCATTGTAACAATGTGCAGTACAATTTGAGCAACCATTTGAGCTACCCGATGCTGTTGTTGAATTTATACATGATGTCTTGCAGCCAGAAAAGCAAGCACCTTTACAACTGCCATTACATGATGCTGGACTCCATGCAGCATTGCCCTTACAATTGTTTCTACAATTTGCAGTACAGGTTCCATTGCAACTGCCACCTCCGCTTGAAGATCCGCCACCATCATCATCCTCATCGTCATCCTTACTACAAGAAGATAATAGTGGGTTGGCTAAAACTACCGAGCCTATTATAGGAAGTACGGTACATAAAGATTTTTTGAAAAAATCTCTACGAGAATGCAAATCATCCTTATTCATACTAATTAATATTTAATATGACATTCCATAACAACTACCAGAACAAGAACCTGTACAAGAATTTCTACATGTACCTTGGCAACTTCCTTGACACGCACCTTTACATGTGCTCATACAGGTCCTGTCACACCCATAGTAGCATGCTCTATAACAATCGCCTTCACAACTATAACGGCATCCCATCGGAGCTTTTTCTGCTGCATTTATAACAGCAGGGGCATTGGCAAGC
>ERZ1035027.747-NODE-747-length-17126-cov-15.673013_pt1 | contig 17126 bp, 14 predicted proteins | sample MGYA00520604_ERZ1035027 | MGnify/ENA primary metagenome ERZ1035027 (study PRJEB33766, sample SAMN09781743) | gut metagenome | biome: gut microbiome | host: Homo sapiens | place: Madagascar | study: EMG produced TPA metagenomics assembly of the PRJNA485056 data...
CCCAGGTAGAGAAGCGCAAGTTCCTCTGCCCGGTGCCCGGCTATGACCGCCACTTCGCCATCACCGAGGAAATGGGCTTTGACCTCATCAGCGTCCCTATGAGCCCAGACGGCCCCGATATGGACATGATCGAGAAGCTCGTGGCTGAGGATGACACCATCAAAGGCATCTGGTGCGTGCCGCAGTACTCCAACCCAGATGGCTACACTTACAGCGATGAGACCATTCGCCGCTTTGCCGCACTCAAGACCGCTGCCCCGGATTTCAAGATCTTCTGGGACGAGGCCTACATCGTGCACCACCTGACCGATGAAATCATCGAGACCCCTGTGCTGCTGAACGAGGCCAAGAAGTACGGCAATGAGGATCGCGTCTTCATGTTCACTTCCACCAGCAAGATCACTTTCCCTGGTGCCGGTGTCTCTGCCATCGCCTGCAGTGAGAACTCGATGAAGTACATGTGCAAGCGCTTCTCTACCATGATCATCAGCTATGATAAGATGAACCAGCTGCGCCATGTCCGCTTCCTCAAGAACAAAGCGGGCGTACTCGCCCACATGGCCAAGCATCGCCGCCGCCTGGTGCCTTGCTTTGACGCCGTCAAGACCGCTTTTGCCACCGAGCTGACCCCCTGCGGCAACATTGCCCACTGGACCAACCCCAAGGGCGGTTACTTCATCAGCCTGTACGTTATGCCGGGCTGTGCCAAGCGCGTTGCCCAGCTGTGCAAAGACTGCGGCCTCACGCTGACCGGGGCAGGCTCCGCTTACCCCTACCACAAGGACCCCGAGGACTCTCACCTGCGCATTGCGCCGACCTATCCCAGCCTTGACGAAGTCGAGACTGCATCGGCTCTGCTGTGCGTCTGTGTACGTCTGGCGGTCGTCGAAAAGCTGCTGGCGGATCAGCAGTAATTCCGGCGCATAAATCTATCCCGCCCGCAGGCGCGGGCATATTTTTGGAGGTTTCTATGAACAAGAAAGGGAAGTCATGGCCGCTGTTTGTCGTGGCAATTCTGATCGTGGTGTTTTCCCTGACTGCGATCTTCGGCGCAAGCTATCAGTACGGCGACACTAAGAACATCTACATCAAGGGCGCTTCGGATATCCGCTTCGGTATCGATATCCGCGGCGGTGTCGATGTTACCTTTATGCCCGCCGGTGATGTGGATGCCACCCCGGAACAGATGACGGCGGCAAAAACCGTTATCGAGGACCGTCTGGTCGGCCTGGGCATTACGGACTACGAGAGCTATGTTGACAGTAACAAGGATCGTATCATCGTCCGTTTTCCCTGGAAGACCGGCGAGGCTGATTTCAACCCGCAGACGGCTATCGATGAGATCGGCACCACCGCTAAGATGGTGTTCCGCAAGGGTTCTACCGCGGATGGGGAAGAAATCCTCAGCGGTGACGACGTGACTTCCGCCAATGCCGCGTATAACGAGACGGAGGGCTGGGTCGTCCAGCTGAAGTTCAACTCCGCTGGTGCTGCCGCTTTTGCCGATGCTACCACCGAGCAGGCAGCCAACAACGGCACGATCTCCATCTGGCTGGACGATAAAAACATCTCCACCGCCACCGTCAACGAGGCCATCACCGGCGGTGAGGCCATCATCAAGGGCAACTTCGATCAGGACAGCGCTTCCACGCTGGCCAACCAGATCAATTCCGGCGCACTGCCTTTCGCCCTGTCTGCCGAGAGCTACTCCACCATCAGCCCGTCCCTGGGCGCTAAGAGCCTGGAGGTCATGGTTCTGGCTGGCATCATCGCTTTTGCGCTCGTCGCTGTGATGATGATTGTGCGTTACCGTCTGCCCGGTACCATCGCTACCATCTCTTTGTTTGGCCAGGTGGCCGCTACCCTGGCTGTCGTTTCCGGCTACTTTACTGTGTTCCCGGGTTCTACCCTGACCCTGCCCGGCATCGCTGGTATCATCCTGGGCATCGGTATGGGCGTTGACGCCAACGTCATCACCGCCGAGCGTATCAAGGAAGAGCTTGCTAAGAACAAGACCCTGCCTGCCGCCGTCAAGAGCGGCTTCAAGATGGGCCTGACCCCCATCATCGACGGCAACGTCACCATCGTCATTGTCGCCGCTATCCTGATGGGCGCTTTCGGTCCCACCGACGGCTTCTGGGCTAAGGTGTTCAACCCGATCTTCTTCTGGTTCGGACCCTCCACCGCCGGTACTATCTACTCCTTCGGCTTTACACTGCTCACCAGCGTGCTGCTCAACTTCGTCTTCGGTGTCTGGGCTACCCGCGTTATGATCCGCGGCGCTGTCCACTGCAAGGCCCTGCGCAACCCCTGGCTGTACGGCGGCAAGAAGGATGGCACTGCTGAGTACAAGACCCCGCACATCAACTTCATCGGCAACCGCAAGAAGTTCTACACCTTCTCCTGCGCACTGATTGCCATCGTCCTCGTCTTCTGCGCCGTGTTCGGCGTCAAGATGGACGTCGAGTTCAAGGGCGGCTCCATGGTCACCCTGAGCTATGAGGGCGACGTTGATCTGCCCAGCCTGAAGAGCGAGATCGGCAGCCAGCTGGGCCAGAATGACCTGACCCTCCAGACCGGCTCCGACATTTCCGGCAACCAGACATTGACCGTGACCCTGCCCGGCAGCCAGACCCTGACCACCGAGCAGCTGGACGATATGCTGACCGCCATCAACGAAGCTCATCCCGAAAACAACTTCGAGCAGAACGAGGTCAGCAATGTCAACGCCACCATCGGTAAGGAGTTCCTGTTCAAGAGCCTGGTCGCCCTGGTCGCTGCCTGCGTGCTGATCCTGGCTTACGTGGCCTTCCGCTTCCGCAAGATCGGCGGTCTCAAGGCTGGTTCCACCGCCATCGTGGCCCTGCTGCATGATATGTTCGTCGTCTTCGGCGTCTTTGTCATCCTGCGTATTCCTCTGAACGGCAACTTCATCGCTGCCGTGCTGACCATCCTGGGCTACTCCATCAACGATACCGTCGTTATCTATGACCGTATCCGCGAGAACAGTGCCCTGTACAGCAAAAAGCAGATGGGCCTGGCCGAGCTGGTCAACCTGTCCGTCAACCAGAGCTTCTCCCGTTCGCTGATGACCTCCATCACCACCTGCCTGGCGCTGGGTGTCGTCTGCGTTGTGTCCGTCATCTACCGTCTGGACAGCATCTACACCTTCGCGTTCCCGCTGCTGTTCGGCATGGTCAGTGGTGTGTACAGCACGATCTGCATCGCTACGCCGCTGTGGGTCGACTGGAAGTCCAAGAAAAAGGCTGCCAAAAAGGAAGCCTGATGACCCTGTACAAGTAAGGAGACAGCTATGAAATGCCCGTATTGTGGGGAAGTGGATTCCAAAGTTATTGACTCCCGCCCGACTGAGGACGGTGAAAAGATCCGCCGCCGCCGCGAATGTCTGAACTGCAAAAAGCGTTTTACGACCTACGAGATCGTCGAGACGGTGCCCCTGATGGTCGTTAAGAAAGACCACTCCCGTGAGGTATTTGACCGCCAGAAGCTGCTGAACGGTATGCTGCGCGCCTGCGAAAAGCGCCCCGTCAGCTACCAGCAGTTGGACGACGCTGTCAGCCGGATCGAGCAGCTGTTGCTCAACTCCTATGACCGCGAAGTCTCTTCCATCCATATCGGCGATCTGGCTATGCAGGAGCTCAAGCAGATGGATGATGTCGCCTATGTGCGTTTCGCCTCCGTCTACCGCCAGTTCAGCGACGTCAACACCTTTATGGAAGAACTGAAGGACATGCTGGACAGCCGATCAAAAACTGCCGAAAAATGATTGCTGTATCTGTTGCAGCTGGCAGCAGGCCCGGTCCGTCTCTAGGGTGAGGTCCGTAAGGTTCTCTTCTTTGGCACAGCCGGGCAGCAGGCTTAAGGTCTGGTTCATCTGGTCGATGAGATTGCGCCGCACCAGCATCCCCAGCACCTTGCTGGCCTGGGCAGCGTTATCCGCAGCCGCTCGGTAAGCTTGCTGTGCCTGCGGCATTTGGCCGGTCCCGGCCAGGGTGCAGGCGGTTTGCAGCTCATTGCAAAGGGTGGCCGTGGTGCGGTTCACGTACCGCCCCGCCAGCCATAAAGTCAGCGCCAGCACTACCAACAGGATCACCGCATATCGGTTTCGACTCATACCGCGTCCTTTCCGGGCCGCCCCTTCGGGGGCGGCCCTTTTGTGTTTTGCCGGGGCACGATCAGAAGGTCTTTGCCATTATAAAGCAGCAGCAACACCTGCGGCCGGGCCAGCTGCTTTTCGGCAAGGCGGGCATCCAGCCAAGGCTCATCCACGCCGAAAAAAGTAAGGTTCTCCCGGTAAACCGTGCCTTCCAGCAGCAGCGGCAGCATGGGCGGGGCTTCGCCGTTTTGGGGCACCGGCGCGGTGCTGATACTGCCGTTTGGCTCCACCGTGGCCCATAACAGTTCGGCGGGGGAAAAGTACTCCTTGCCCCGCAGGGCTTCCATCAAGTCGGATGCTGTGATGCGCAGTTCCTGCAATGCCTGCTGCCGAATTTCGCCTCGCACAATGACGGTGATTGGCTTGCCGAACAGCAGCCGCGCATACCGGGGAAAGAACCAGGCCAGAGTAGAGTTCAAAATCTCCAGCGCTGTAAGCAAAAAAATCGGCACGATGCTGGCCGCCAGCGGCAAATCCGGCTCATCGATGCAGATGGACGCTACGTTGGAGATGAGAAAGGTGGTCACCAGCTCGGCGGGCTGCAATTCCCCCAGCTGCCGCTTGCCCATCAGCCGCATGGCGGTGATAACGGCAACATAAACAATGACAGTGCGAAAAACGCTGGCAAGCATAGCGGACCCCCCTCATAAAATCCCAAACGCCGGGCAAGACTAAAGGGCAGGAGGGAGCGCCATGCAAAAACCAGCCTTGTGCCGGGCCCTGGCCCAAAATCTTGCGGTTCTGCAAGATAGATTTGGCGGCTCGGACGATTTCTATACCAAAAAGATCTCGGTGGGCGGCATCCGCTGCGCCATCATTATGTTTACAGGAATTTCCTCGCCGGAAAAACTCTGCCGGTTAGCCCTTGATATGCTGGATCGCGACCCGGCCTTTTTTGGCGGCGGGCCGGGGCTGTGCGATTATCTGCTCAAGCAAAGCCTTATCCCTGCCGAGCCGCAGCCAGCCTCGGATATAGAAGAAATCGGGGAACTGCTGGCCAACGGCATGTCACTGCTGCTTATTGATGACTGTGACCAGGCAGTTGTGTTCTCCACCCAGGAAATGCCCCAGCGCAGCATCAGCACCCCCAGCGGTGAGGGCAACATGCGCGGCTCGCAGGAGGCATTCACCGAACTGCTGCGCAATAACGTATCCCTGCTGCGCCGCCAGTTCCGTTCTGGCACGCTGGTGGCGGAAATTGCCACCGCCCATACCCGCGCCAAGACCGAATACTGCCTGTGCTATGACAGCGCCCTGGCCCCGGCTGAAACCATTCATGCCCTTCGGGACCGTCTGGAAAAAATCGAACTGCCCGTGCTTTTGGACAGTGCTTACTTTGCCTCTTTTTTAAAGCAGGATAAACTCAACCTGTTCCCGGCTGCAGCCTACACCGAGCGCCCTGCCACCGCCTGCGCGCGCCTGTGCGAGGGCAAAGCCGTGGTGCTGGTGGCAGGCTGCCCCTACGCTATGGTGGTGCCCAGCTTTTTTGCCGAGCATTTCGAGTGCCTGGACGACTACGCCTCGGGCGCAGTCTTCGCGGGGCTGATCCGGCTTTTAAAATATCTGGCGTTCCTTCTGTCGGTGTTCGGCCCTGGACTGTACGTAATGGCGGTGGCCTTTGCACCGGAGATCATCCCCGTGCAGCTGTTGACGAAACTTGCCCAGGCCGAAGCCCAGACACCCTTGCCGCCGATGCTGGAAATGCTGGCGGTGACCTTGCTGCTGGAAATCGTCCGCGAGGCGGGTCTGCGTGCGCCTCAATCCATCAGCCACACGGTCAGTATTGTGGGCGCACTCATTATTGGCGAGACAGCCGTCAATGCCGGCATCGTCAGTGTGCCGGTGCTTACCATGGCGGCGGCCGCCACCATCGCCACGCTGGCTGTGCCTTCTCTGTACGAGCAAAGCATTTTGTTTCGCTTCTGCGTCATCCTGCTGGCCGGGCTGTTCGGCGTGCTGGGGCTGACCTGCGCCGCGCTGATGATCTTAGCCATGGCCTGCGGCAGCGAGCCCTTCGGGTACGACTATCTCTACCCGCTGATGCCCCCGGGCAAAGCCAGCGTCCGGGACGGTTTTGTGCGCAGTATCTGGTCCGAGCTGGCCAAAGCCGGGGAGGTGATCGGCCGCCATGAAATGTGAACATCCCAGCCTGTACGCCGCGCTGCTGGTGGGGGTGCTGGTCAACGTGCTGCTGCGCAGCCAAACGGCCTACTGGTGCCGCGCCGGGGCGGCGGCCGCACTGGTTTGTGCGCCGGTGCTGGCCGCAGTAGGCGCACTGTTTGCCGTCAGCTGGCGGCAGGGGGCTACGCCGCTATTGCGCCTGCTGTTTGCCCTGCTGCTGGCGGGCACCTCGGTGCTGGAGCTGCTGCGCCTGTGGAACCTCACTCAGCGGTTATATCCCGGTGCCGTCACCCAGCTGGTACTCTGCCTGCTGGTGCTGCTGCCAATTCTCTACCTGCGCCGCGTCTCGGCTATTTCGCAGACGGCCTACGTGGTGCTGTGCCTGCTCTGCATCGCCACGGCGGGCATGCTGTTGTCGGTCTTTCCGCGGCTGCACATCATCAACCTGCAAAATGCCGCGCTGATTTGGCCGGATTTCGCCGACGCCGCCCGCGACCAGCTGACACTATACCCGGAATATCTACTGCCCGCCCTCTGGCCAGAACCGCAAAAGCGCGGCCGCCACACGCTGCTGCGGCTGGCCGGTGTCGCCCTTGGCTTTGATGTGACCATCCACGCGATGCTGGAGTTGTTTTACGGCGCGGCCATGCCCCTGCGGGCCGACCCGCTCCACGCCGCCGCCCGCTGCGGGGCACTCTCGGTCTTTACGCGGATGGAATGGCTTCAATTGATTTTGTGGGTCATGGCCGTTACGATCAAGCTGGCGCTCTACTTTTACGCCATGACGCGCCTGCTGGGTGGTGAGGTCCGGCAGGAGAATGCCGCTGCCAACTTGGGGCCGTTCTACGTGTACCTGCTGTTGCTGCCCACGGTCTGCCTGCTGCTGCGCGGGCTGGATGTGGACGCCGCCCTGCGCTGGCGCAGTGCGTTCACCTGGGGCTTTGTACTTCTTGTCTGGATCGGGGGTGCTGCGGCATGGCTATGCCGAAAATTCCGGCGCTGCTCCTGATGGTGTTGCTTTGCAGCCTGCTGCTTTGCGGCTGTGGCGGCCAGCCGCTTTCCAAGCGGGAAATCGTCCACGCCGTCTTTTTTGCACAGCAGGGTGAACACTATTCTGTCTGCCTGCTGCTGGCCGACCAGAACGCCCCGGAGGGCGAGTCTGCCTTTAAAACCGCCAGCGCCGCCGCGCCCACCCCGGCCCAGGCGCTGGAAAACGCTGCTGCGACCCTGCCGGGCACCGTCTACTACGGTCTGCTGGACGCCGCCGCCCTGCCTGCCGGGGCTGACTGGGAACAAGCGCAGGAGATCGGCCTGTTACTCTACGACCGCGCCCAGCCTGCACCGGAACTTTCGGTCTTTCTTCTGGACAGCGCCGACCACGATTGGCAGCAGGATGCCCAAGGCTTATATGAGCGGATGCAGGCCATCGAGGACCGCTACAAAGTCCACTGCGGCCTGCAGCAGCTTTTCACCCAGCACGCGGGCTGCGCCGTCCCGGCCTTACCGCAAGGCGGCGGGTATGGCTTCACCCTGCTGGCTCAAAAGGAAAAGGCCGCACCCCGCCGCTGTACAGGCCTGACGGCCCAGCTGGCTGCGCTCCTGGCCGGGCAGACCACCCGCCTGGAAACCACTTGCGCCGCCGACACCGCCGCCTGCACCGCCCGCGCCGAGGTGACCGCCTACGGCAGTACGGTCCAGCTCCACCTGCACGGTGCTGACCTGCGCAGCCTGGCCGCCCCGGCAGACGAAGCTGCCCTGCGCAAGGCCCTGGAAGCCGATCTGCAAACCTCTTTTGCAGTTTTAACCAAAGCCAACGCCGCCAGTGACCTTTTCCACTTTAGCTTCTGGCAGCAATGCGTCTACGGCCCCAACGCAGCACCTAAAACACCCACCCTGCAAATTTTGTGGGAATAACGATGCAATGAAAAACGGCCTTTCTCTTTGCAAACCGCAAAAGGAAAGGCCGTGTATCGTTATAATTTACTGCAAGGTGCTGGGACGGGAGATATAAATCAGGTTGGAATCGGCGATAAAAGTCTGGAAGTTGTACAAGATCAGCACTTCATCGTAGCCTTCCTGCTCAATGGTGGAGTCCAGCCCATACTTAAAGTTGCGGAAATCCACCACGCCGATCTTGCCATAGTTGGCGGTCAGGTAGGGGATAAAGCTATTGGCGTAGCTGTCCTTCACTACCAAAATGCTGCCCTCGCCGTCGCCCTCGATGACCGAGTAGCCGTTGTTGCCGTCCAAAAATGCGGCGTACTTGTCCCGTGTGTTGAACTTCATCGTATTGATGAGGTTCTCAGTGGTCTCCGGCTCATAGGCGGCCTCGCCGGTGATGCGGTAAATGGTCATCTCGTTTTTCAGCGGGTAGTAGGTGATCTCGTCGTTCTCCACGTTCCACAGCCGCGTGGCCGAATAGTGGGTGCCCTGGAAATCCGTCACCGTGATCGACTCATGGGCGTCACGGTCAAAAGGCGTCAGACCCTTCATTGCGCAGAACTGCTCATACGCGCGGTAGGCGCCGTTGGGCGTCCAGTGGTGGTCGGTCTTAAAGTACAGGTACTCGTTCTTGTCGGCGGTAAAGGTGGGGCGCAGGTCCAACACGCTGGCATTTTGACCAACCGTAGTAAAAATATCGTCCAGCATCGCGTTCTCGTCCGCCATCGGGGCACCGGTGGGCAGCTCCTCGGGATAGATCACACTGGCCGAGGGCGCCAGCAAAAACGTCACCTTACCGGGATGAGCCGCCGCAAAATCGCTGACAGCCTGCACGTTCTTAGCAAGCTGCTTCTGGGTGGCATCGTCCACGGTAAAGAGCTTCGTAAACATCCAGTGGTCCTTGCCCAGCAGGATGCCGCCCTCCTCGACTTTCTGGAAAACGATTTCGTCCGCTGCGCGCTGGGTGTTGACCCAGACATCACGCAGGGCAAACTGGTCCTGCATCCAGCGGGCAAACCCGCTCTGCCAGCTGCCGTCCAGCAGTGCCGAAACGCTGAACGCCGGCAGCTGCGCGGCCTTGCGGTTTTCCAGTTCCAGCTGGTCGCGCTTGGGAAACACCAGATTCACCAGCGAAAACCCAAACACGACCACCGCGCCCAGAATCAGCAGCGGATAGGGGGAACGGCTCTTTTTTTCTTTGCGGTATACAACTTTTCCCATGATCCCGTTCCTCCTTTCAGAAATTGGCGTACAGGGCCGTCGTGTTGGTGGCGGCCACTACATAGGCAATGCACAGCAGCGCCAGCAAGGCCGAGACCACCGCTTTTACCGCCGTATTGCGGCTGATGCGCTCCCACAGCCAGCGGGGCAGCCCCGACGAACACACGCAGCCCAGCACCAAAAATACGACGTAGTTGCGCAGATAATACACCGGCGAGATGCCGCCCTGGGGCACAAACAGCTTGTTGAGCAGCAGCCCCAGCGGCGCACCGGGCTGGTTGGCGGTAAAGATGCCCCAGCCCAGCACCACAAAGAACAGCGTGTAAATATGGGCCGCAAGCGGGCATTTCTTCAGGAATTTCAGCAGAAAATTCTTCTCGATGACCAGCAGCACAAAATAGTACAGCCCCCACACGATGAAGTTCCAGTTGGCGCCGTGCCAGATGCCAGTGGCGGCCCAGACGAGGAACATGTTCAGCATCTGCCGCGCGGCGCCCTTGCGGTTGCCGCCCAGCGGAATGTAGATGTAATCCCGGAACCAGCCGGACAGGGAAATGTGCCATCGCCGCCAGAACTCCGTAATGCTGGCAGAAATATACGGCAAATCAAAGTTGGCGGCGCAGTCAAAGCCCATCAGGGCAGCGAGGCCGTTGCTCATCTCGCTGTACCCGGCAAAGTCAAAGTACAGCTGCAGCGAGTAGGCAATGATGCCCAGCCAGGCCAGCGGGGTGGAAACATTGCTTAGCCCCACGCCGCCCGTGCTGATAATATCGGTCCACAGCGCACCGATGGAATCCGCCAAGATCACCTTTTTGGCAAGGCCAAACAAAAACAGCTCCACGCCGCGCTCCATCAGCGCCGTATTGCAGCGGTTTTTGTAGTTGTGCAGCTGCGGGGCCATATCGCGGTACTTGATGATGGGGCCGACAATCAATTGCGGGAAGAACAGCACATACGCCGCAAAGGCGATGGGGTCTTTCTCGGCCTCCACCTTGCCGGTGTAAACATCAGCTTCGTAGCTGATAATTTTAAAGATGTAGTAGCTGATGCCCAGGGGCAGCACCGCGCCTACATCCAAGGCGGCCAGGCCAAAATTCCCGATGCGGTTCAGGGTATGGATCAGGAAATTGGCATACTTAAAGTAGACCAGCGCCGCCAGGTTGACAAGCACCGCCACGGCAGGCAGCAGACCTTTCAGTTTGGCTTTGGTGCGCGCTGTCAGCAGTCCCCACAGGTAGTTGAATACGATCAGGCAGACAATCAGCGGCAGATATTCTACACCGGTCCAGCAGTAGAACAGCAGGCTTTCCACCAGCAGCACCACGTTTTTGCCCCGCCCGGGGACGAGGTAGTACGCAAGCAGCGCCAGCGGCAAAAAGCAGAACAGGAACACAACGCTGTTAAAAACCATCCGCGCGATCTCCTTTCTTTTGTTTACAAGAACAGGCCGTTACCCAGCGGGGTAGCGGCCTGTTGCATCCATACGATAGTTTAGAAGTTCAGTGCCGTCTCCAGGGCGGTATCAATGGCGCTGTAGTCAGGGTTCGAAATGCCGGCGATGACGATGGCAACATAATCGCCATTGGTCACGATGCGGGCGTCCTTGGCCAGGGCGACCTTGTCGGCAAACTCGGCATACAGGTCGTTGGCAGACAGGCTGTCTTTGTAAGCCTGCAGCTCGCTCTCGACATCAGCGGCCTTGCCGGGCTTGGCCTGGGCCACAAACACGAGGCCACAGTCAGCCTGGTCGTTGGTCACATCGCCCTTGTAGCCGGCAATGTTGTCCATGGTCAGCATCAGCTCGTTCTCAACAGAGAAGTCGTCCAGTGCACGGGGGTTGGCGATGGGGTTGACCTCTTCCAAAGCGGATACAGCAGCGTCCAGATTGGCGGTATTGGCTTCGGCATCATCGCTCGCGACAATGTCGGTCTCGCTGTCAGCACCGCCGTTGGTGCTCTCTGCGGTGGACTCGGCAACAGACTCAGAAGCTACGGTGCTCTCCGCAACCGAAGAAGCAGTGGAGCTGGCGGAACTGCCGCAGCCAGCCAGCAGGGCAGCGCACAGCAGGATAGGAAGTAACTTTTTCATGGGTAGGATCTCCTTTTTCATATCTTTTTCATAATGGTATGGTATGCTTTTAAAAATAAGCATCGGCATGCTATACCGATACCCTAATAGGATACACCATATCCCTGTTTTTTTCAAGCCGTTTGGCTCGAATCCGCGCCGGAAAAGCTGTGTGAAAATTGTAAATTTTTTAGGTAGTCTGCGCGGGCTGCTACCTTATTATAGTAATCCTGCTTGCAAGAAAGGGGGAGACTGCCCTATGCGCAGCCAAAAATCCCGAGAGGTCGCCTGGACGGGCATGCTGTTTGCCCTGGCCATCGCACTGTCATTTTTAGAATCCGCCATCACGCCGCTGCTGGGCCTGATGCCCGCCATGAAGCTGGGCCTTTCCAACCTGGTGGTCATGTACGCGCTGCTTTTCTTAAACACCCGCACAGCGGCGGAGCTGGTGCTGCTCAAGGCTCTGTTTGCCCTGTTGACCCGCGGGCCGACAGCTGGCTTTTTATCCCTGTGCGGCGGCGTGCTGTCCTTCCTTGTATTGTGGGGGCTGCTGCACCTGCCCGCCTCGCCGGGAGAGTTCATCTTCACGGTCAGCGGTGCGCTGGCCCATAATATCGGCCAATTGCTGGGAGCCTCGGTACTGCTGTCCAGTGCGGTGGCATTAGGCTATGCGCCGGTGCTGCTGGTGGCCGGGCTGTGCGTGGGGGCGTTGAGCTGTGTGCTCTCCAAAGCTTTGTTTGCTGCTATGCCCAAAAATGCGCCGGGGAGAGTAAACCAATACAAACTTTTTAAAAAATGAGATTTATTCTTAAAAATATGAAAAAGACTATTGACAAAAGTTGTATAGTTCCGTATAATATAGGCAATGAGACAGGAACTTGTCTCAGGAGCAAATAAGAGCAATAAAACGGAAAATCCAAAATTACAGGAGGCAATTTATTATGACGAAGTATGTTTGCACCGTTTGTGGTTATATCGCTGAAGGCACCATCCCCGAGTTCTGCCCGGTCTGCAAGGCCCCGGCTTCCAAGTTCATCGAGAAGAAGGACAACACCTATGTAACCGAGCATGTTGTCGGCATCGCCAAGGACGTGCCCGAGGAGATTAAGCAGGGTCTGCGCGAGAACTTCAACGGCGAGTGCAGCGAAGTTGGCATGTACCTGGCCATGAGCCGCGTGGCTGACCGCGAAGGCTACCCCGAGATCGCCGAAGCCTGGAAGCGCTACGCCTTTGAGGAAGCTGAGCATGCTTCCAAGTTCGCTGAGCTGCTGGGCGAGGTCCTGACCGACAGCACCAAAAAGAACCTGCAGATGCGTGTTGACGCCGAGTGCGGCGCCTGCGCCGGCAAGATGGACCTGGCCAAGAAGGCCAAGGAACTGAACCTGGACGCTATCCATGACACCGTTCACGAGATGGCAAAGGATGAGGCCCGCCATGGCCGCGGTATGCAGGGCCTGCTGGATCGCTACTTCAAATAATCTGGGCCACATCGCCCAATACAAAAGGGTCGAAGCTTCGGGCTTCGGCCCTTTTGCTTACCCGCCGCGGCAGGCGAAGAATGTGCCCTGCTGGTTGCAGCCCGCGTAAAATACCTCGCTTTTCTGCCCGATGCCCACGCTGTGCAGCTGGCTTTCCAGCCAGCTTATGCTGCGGCCGGAGGCTTTCAGGTTATCTTCCATCAGCTGCCCGTCCAGAATCAGGTCATACCACGCACTCACCGGCTCCGGCGTCAGCTGCAAGTCCTGCGGGGTGACGGGGCGGCTGCCGCTCTTGGGCAAAAAGCTGATCTGGCCGTTCGTTTCCAAAATGGCGGTTTGTATTTCGTTGGGGTCAAAATACCCGGCCACGCGGGCCTGGCCCAAAAACTCGTTCAAATCAATGGACGCGCGGGAAAGATTCTCCTTAAAAATGGTGCCGCTCTCCATCAATATCAGCGACCGCCCGCTCCACAAACTGCGCATAAAGATACTGCGGCAGGCAGTAAAATGCACGACCCAGGTCACCAGCCCGTACACGACCATGGCGGTGACGGGGCGGTACCACTGTTCCAGATTCGTCGCCAGCTCGGCAGCGATAGAACCGGTGGTCACGGCGTTCAGATAGTCAAAGGGGCTCATCTGGGAAATTTGCCGCTTGCCGCCCCACCGCGTCAACAAAAACATCCCCACCAATGATACAAGGCTGGTAATGACGACTTGCCCGATTTCCACAAAAACATCTGCCATGCAAAACCCCTCCTACACAATATTTTGGGCCGGGGGCTAGCAGTTTATCCCAAACCCTTGCACTTTTTGCAAGAAACCGCTACAATAGATATACCTGTTACTATCAGGAAGCATAGGGGGAAAGGGGCGCACCATGCAGCAGTTGTTTATCATCAATCCCGCGGCCGGCAAGACCGACGCCAGCGTGGTGCTGGTGCCCCAGATCCAGGCGGCCGCTGCCCGCGCCGGGGTGGACGTGCAGATCGAGATCACCCGCAGCCGCGGCCACGCCCGCCAATTGGCCGAAGCCGCCGCAGCCAGCGGGGAAGAAGTACATATCTACGCGGCAGGCGGCGACGGCACGATGAACGAAGTGCTGCAAGGCGCGGCCAACCACCCCAATATCGCGGTGGGCTGCATTCCCTGCGGCAGCGGCAACGACTATGTGCGCAACTTCGGCGCCCCGGCGGATTTCTTGGATATGGATGCCCAACTGGCAGCCGAAGCCTTCCCGGTGGACCTGTTGGCAACGCCCCAGGGCTACGGAATCGACATCTACGCCGCAGGCATCGACGCCCAGGTGGCCAACGGTATCCCCAAGTGGCGGCGCATCCCGCTGTGCGGCGGGACCACCGCGTACACCCTGTCCATCCTCGAAGCCGTCTGCAGCAGCTTCAGGCATCACCTGCATATTCAGGCTGATGACCGGGAACTGGACGGCGTCTACATGATGCTGGCCATCTGCAACGCCCGCATGTACGGCGGCGGCTACTGTGCCGCCCCCAACGCCAGCCTGGACGACGGCCTGCTGGATGTGGTGCTGCTAAAGCCGGTGCCGCGCCTGAAGCTGCCCGGCCTTTTGGGCGGCTACAAAAAAGGCGAGCACCTTACGCCGGACGGTACGGTGACCGAAAAGTTCCGCCCGTACTTAACGTACTTCCGCACATCGGCCATCGACATCCGGGTGCTGGATCCAAAGCCGATGATCACCACCCTGGACGGCGAATGTTCGCCCCAGAAAACGCTGCACGCCGAGACGGCACGGCGCAGCGCCCGTATCCTTTTGCCGCCAAAACTCGCATACAACGCACCTGTTCTGCAGGTCATGGGAGAGTAAGCAATGTCTGAGAAAGTAAAAGTCAAAATCACCCGCAATGTCAGTGTACTGCCGGCTATCGCCCTGCGCGGGCTGGTGGTTTTCCCCAATAATATCGTCCACTTTGAGGTGGGCCGCGCCAAATCTATCGCCGCCATCGAGGCTGCCATGCACGCCAACAGCAGCGTTTTCCTTGTCGCCCAGAAAGAGATGGACGTGGAAGAACCCACGATGCCTGACCTCTACGGCTACGGTGTCATCGCCGAGATCAAGCAGGTGCTGCGCGTTTCCGACGACCTCGTCAAGGTGCTGGTGGAGGGCAAGACCCGCGCCCGCCTGCTGGAACTGAACGATGGCGACTTCCTGCAGGCCAGCGTGCGCCCGGTGCCGGTGCGCGGCATCGGTGCCGATAAACGCACCCAGACCGAGGCCCTCGTTCGCAGTCTGAAAGACTGCTTTGAGGAGTACCTCTCCTACAGCCCGCAGATCTCCAAGGACATCATCTATAACATCGTCAGCTCAGACAGCCCGCTGTTCCTGAGCGAGTACATGCCCGCAAACCTCTTGCTGAAATACGAGGATAAGCAGACCATCCTGAATGAGTCCTCGCTGCTGAGCCGCTTGGAAAAACTGCTGATGCTGCTGCGTCAGGAGTGCCAGGTGTTGGAAATCGAGCGCGACCTTGATGATAAGGTCAACGCCTCTTTGGACAAAGGCCAGCGGGAATACTACCTGCGGGAGCAGATGCACATCATCAGCGAAGAGTTGGGCGATTCCGAAGATACCCGCGCCGAAGCCGATACCTACCGCCAGAAGATCGCCGCCCTCAAGCTGGACGACGAATCCACCGAAAAGCTGCTGAAAGAGTGCGACCGTCTGGCCCGTATGCAGTCAAACTCCGCCGAAAGCGGCGTTATCCGCAGCTATCTGGATACCTGCCTGGGCCTACCCTGGCACATCACCACCGAGGATGACCTCGACCAGGCCCACGCCCGCAGGGTGCTGGACCGCGAACATTACGGTTTGCAGAAAGTCAAAGAGCGCATCCTGGAACTGCTGGCCGTGCGCAAGCTGAACACCGAGGTCAAGGGCCAGATCGTCTGCCTCGTCGGCCCTCCGGGCGTCGGCAAGACCAGTATCGCCCATTCCATTGCGGACTGCATGGGCCGCAAGTTCGCCCGCATGAGCCTGGGCGGCGTACATGACGAGGCCGAGATCCGCGGCCACCGCCGCACCTACATCGGCGCCATGCCGGGCCGCATCATCAGCGCCATCAACTCCGCCAAGTCCTCCAACCCGGTCATCCTGCTGGACGAGATCGACAAGCTGGCGGGGGACTACAAGGGCGACCCCTCCAGCGCCCTGCTGGAGGTGCTGGACCCCGAGCAGAACCGCACCTTTAAGGATAATTACCTCGACATCCCGTTCGATTTGAGTGAGGTGCTCTTCATCACCACCGCCAACGATGCCTCCACGATTCCCGGCCCACTCTATGACCGTATGGATGTCATCGAACTGCCCAGTTATACCCGCACCGAAAAGTTCAACATTGCCAAGCGCCATCTGCTGCCCAAACAGCTGAAAAACAACGGCCTGGACGGCAAGGTCACCATGACCTCCGGCGCGATTTATGAGATCATCGACGGCTACACCCGCGAAGCCGGTGTACGTAACCTGGAACGCACCATCACCTCGGTGCTGCGCAAGTGTGCCCAGAAAATTGCCGCAGGCGAGACCGAAAAGATCAGCGTCTCCGGCACGATGGTCAAGTCGCTGCTCGGCCCCGAGAAGGTCAAGCCGACCTTCATCTCCCGCACCGACTCCGTCGGCATCGCCAACGGCTTGGCCTGGACCAGTGTCGGCGGCGAGATGCTGCCCGTTGAAGTGGCGGTCATCCCCAACGGCACCGGCAAGATCGAAATCACCGGCAGCCTGGGCGACGTGATGAAGGAAAGCGCTCAGCTTGCCGTCACCTATGCCCGTGTCCATGCCGAGGAGTACGGCATCGCTCCCGACCGCTTCAAGAACACCGACCTGCACATCCACGCCCCCGAGGGCGCTGTGCCCAAGGACGGCCCTTCCGCCGGTGTCACGCTGACCACGGCGCTGGTCTCGGCCCTGTCCGGCATCCCGGTGCGCCATGACCTGGCCATGACCGGCGAAATTACGCTGCACGGCAATGTGCTGCCCATCGGCGGCCTGAAGGAAAAGAGCATGGCCGCCTTCCGCGAAGGTATCTCCACTGTGCTGATCCCCAAAGAGAACGCCACCGACCTCTACGAAGTCGATGCCGAGGTCA